>Ga0209281_1000101_pt1 | contig 222707 bp, 197 predicted proteins | sample MedtruBG_FD_187514 | JGI IMG/M metagenome (GOLD analysis project Ga0209281, IMG submission 187514) | Root nodule microbial communities of legume samples collected from California, USA - Medicago truncatula BG (SPAdes) (version 2) | ecosystem: Host-associated > Plants > Roots > Nodule | place...
CTTCTTCGATTTCAACGAAGCAGCCGTAGTCGGTCAGGTTGGTAACGCGACCAGTCAGTTTAGTACCTTCTGGGTAACGTTTAGCGATAGCGACCCATGGATCTTCGCCCAGCTGTTTCAGGCCCAGAGACACACGAGTACGCTCACGGTCGAACTTCAGCACTTTAACAGTGATTTCGTCGCCAACGTTCACGATTTCGCTTGGGTGCTTAACGCGTTTCCACGCCATATCGGTGATGTGCAGCAGGCCATCAACGCCGCCCAGGTCAACGAATGCGCCGTAGTCAGTGAGGTTCTTAACGATACCTTTGACTTCCATGCCTTCCTGGAGGTTTTCCAGCAGCTGATCGCGTTCTGCGCTGTTTTCGGATTCGATAACGGCACGACGAGAAACAACAACGTTGTTACGTTTCTGGTCCAGCTTGATGACTTTGAACTCAAGCTCTTTGCCTTCCAGGTGCAGCGTATCGCGCACTGGACGAACGTCTACCAGTGAACCTGGCAGGAACGCACGAATACCGTTCAGCTCAACAGTGAAGCCACCTTTAACTTTGCCGTTGATAACACCGACCACAGTTTCAGCTTCTTCGTACGCTTTTTCCAGCGTGATCCAAGCTTCGTGACGTTTAGCTTTCTCACGAGACAACAGAGTTTCACCGAAGCCGTCTTCTACTGCGTCCAGCGCAACGTCAACTTCGTCACCGACCTGAATTTCCAGCTCGCCGGCTGCGTTTTTGAACTGCTCTGCAGGAATTGCAGATTCAGATTTCAGACCCGCATCAACCAGGACTACGTCTTTGTCGATAGAGACAACAACGCCACGAACGATGGAACCCGGACGGGTTTCGATTGTTTTTAAAGATTCTTCAAATAGTTGAGCAAAAGATTCAGTCATGTTTAATCTTCAGAGTTAGATTTAACGTCCACCTGGCTTCATGCCGGATGGGGTTGTTTCACATACCCGCTCACACTCCCTTGCAGCGGGGGTACTACAAATTCTGTCGCGATTACGCGAGTGCCAATTTCTGGCGCGCATATTGTAGCGCTTTTTCAATCACTTGCTCAATAGTTAAACTGGTCGAATCCAGCACTAATGCATCTTCTGCAGGAACAAGTGGTGCGACGGCGCGGTTACGATCGCGGTCATCGCGCTCTTTTATCTCGGATAAAAGGCGATCAAAGTTAACACTAAACCCCTTCTCCTGCAACTGAAGCATACGGCGCTGCGCACGTTCTTCAGAAGAAGCGTCGAGGAATATTTTTACGGGCGCATCGGGGAAAACCACCGTGCCCATATCACGCCCGTCGGCGATTAAGCCAGGGGCATCGCGGAATGCGCGCTGGCGACGAAGCAAAGCTTCACGCACGCGCGGGAAAGCCGCAACCTGAGAGGCGGCGCTCGCCACATCCTGGGTACGAATTTCACCGCTGACATCCTCCCCTTCCAGAATCACTTCAAGATTGCCGTCGGTGGAGACAAAACGCACGTCAAGGTGTGCAGCTAAAGGTACCAGGGCTTCTTCCGAGGTCACATCAACATGATGATGCAGCGCAGCCAGAGCCAGTACGCGATAAATTGCTCCCGAGTCTAAAAGATGCCATTGCAATGCTTCCGCCATCGCCTTGCACAGCGTCCCTTTTCCTGCGCCGCTAGGTCCATCAATGGTGATTACCGGGGCAACTGCCGTCATCTCTTTCTCCTTCATTAAGGCATACCGTTTACATAAACGCCGCGCATTATACGCGCCAACGCACGCAACTGTTATCTTTGCGTGTTAATTACGGAAAGTTTGAAGGAGAGTGTAGAAGAAATCGCGAAGAATAACGTCAGGAAGCGTAAGGAAAAGCCGCATCGGGTAGATGCGGCAGAGTATCATCAGGCCAGCGTGCTAATACGCGCCAACTGCTCGAAGTAATCCGGGAAGGTTTTCGCGGTACATTTCGGATCGAGAATCGTCACGGGTGTGTCAGACAGCGCCACCAGCGAGAAGCACATTGCCATGCGGTGATCGTTATAGGTGCCAATCTCGGCAAACTGCAATTGTGCCGGTGGCGTTACGCGAATGTAATCTTCGCCCTCTTCAACGATCGCCCCGACTTTACGCAGCTCTGTCGCCATCGCAAACAGGCGGTCAGTCTCTTTCACGCGCCAGTTATAAATATTGCGCATTGTGGTGGTGCCTTTAGCAAACAATGCTGCCGTCGCAATGGTCATCGCCGCATCCGGAATATGGTTCATGTCCATATCGATGGCGTTAAGATCTCCGCGCGTACAGGAGATGAAGTCGTCACCCCAGGTGACAATCGCGCCCATTTTTTCCAGTACATCCGCAAAACGAATATCGCCCTGCACGCTGTTACGGCCAATACCGGTTACTTTCACCGTACCGCCTTTAATCGCGCCCGCAGCCAGGAAGTAAGACGCAGAGGAGGCATCACCCTCCACCAGATAGTTGCCCGGTGACTGATACGCCTGGGCACCACGCACCACGAAACGCTGGTAAGCCTGATTTTCAACCTCAACACCGAAGGTTTTCATCAGGTGCAGAGTAATATCGATATAGGGTTTCGAGACCAGTTCACCTTTAATCGTGATAACCGTATCGTGCGGCGCCAGTGGGGCGGTCATCAGAAGTGCGGTCAGGAATTGGCTGGAAACGCTGCCGTCAACCTCTACATTGCCGCCGGTGAATCCGCCACGCAGGCGCAAGGGAGGGTAATTTTCCTGCTCCAGATAATCGATTTGCGCGCCACCCTGACGAAGGGCATCGACCAGATGGCCAATGGGACGCTCTTTCATACGCGGCTCACCGGTCAGCACAATATTATTACGCCCCAGGCAAAGCGCGGCCGCCAGCGGACGCATCGCCGTACCCGCATTCCCCAGGAAAAGCTCCAGCGCGTCGGCAGACTGCAGCGCCCCGCCGTTGCCAGTGACGTCACAACGGGTACGGTCATCGGAAAGCGTATAGTGAACTCCCAACGCTTTTAGCGCATTGAGCATATGACGGACATCATCACTGTCCAGCAGATTGGTCAGGACGGTGGTGCCATTCGCCAGTGCTGCCAGCAGCAACGCGCGGTTCGAGACACTTTTTGAACCCGGCAGATTGATGGTGCCATCCACGCGCGCAATAGGTTGTAACGTCAGGGATTCCATGAAACTTAACTCTCAACTCAACAGAATAAAAACCCCTGCCGAATTCGACAGGGGGAGAAAACAGCGCGATTAACCGTGGCGACGTTCAAAGTCGATCATGAAATCGGTCAGCGCTTTTACGCCTTCCAGCGGCATCGCATTATAGATAGACGCACGCATACCGCCCACAACGCGGTGGCCTTTAAGTGCGTGCAGACCGGCCGCAAAGGACTCTTCAAGGAAGAGATTGTCCAGGTTGCTATCGGCCAGCTGGAACGGCACGTTCATGCGGGAGCGGTTCGCCTGCGCGACATCGTTGCGGTAGAAGTTGCTCTTATCAATCACGCCGTACAGCAGCCCGGCTTTTTGCTGATTGATTTTGTCCATCTGCGCTACACCGCCATTTTGCTTCAGCCATTTGAAGACAAGGCCAGAAAGATACCAGGCAAAGGTCGGTGGCGTGTTGAACATAGAGTCGTTGTCGTTCAGAACGGTGTAATCCAAGATAGACGGACAGGCTTTGTTGGCCTTGCCCAGCAGATCGTCACGCACAATCACCAGCGTTAAACCCGCAGGACCGATATTTTTCTGCGCACCGGCATAAATCACACCATAGCGGGTGACATCCAGCGGCGTGGAAAGAATGGTTGAAGAGAGATCGGCAGTCACCACCACGTTCTCACCAAACGCAGGCTCTTCATGGATAGCAATGCCGTCGATAGTTTCATTCGGGCAGTAATGCAGATAGGCCGCATCGCGGGAGAGCTGCCATTCGCTCATCGGCTTCACGGCACGCAGACCCTCGACGGTGACTTTGGCGTCGATAACGTTCGGCGTGCAGTATTTGTGCGCTTCTTTGACTGCGCTGGCGGCCCAGTAACCCGCGTCTACGTAGTCAGCGGTAGTTTTGTCGCCCAGCAGATTCAGAGGGATTCCGGCAAACTGGCCGCGTCCGCCGCCATGACAGAATAAAACTTTGTAGTTCGAGGGGATATTGAGCAGATCGCGAAAATCCTGTTCCGCCTCTTCAGCCACCTTAATAAACGCTTTACCACGGTGGCTGATTTCCATCACCGATGTACCAAGACCCTGCCAGTCGCAAAGCTCCTGTTGAGCCTGCTTAAGCACATCTGCCGGTAACATTGCCGGACCTGAACTGAAATTGAAGACCTGAGCCATTTCCCCTCACCACGCTTAACGCTATAAGTTATTACTGTGGATATCGGTTTTATCATTCAGTGACACGCGCCGCAATGTCTAAAACTTATGACCGGCAAAATGTGTCCGTCGTCACACAAAACAATCTGTCGGCTCTGTGTGACAAAACGGACAAAATCGCTGTCAGGTGATGCGTTTAGCCAGGCTAACTTTCGACCATTCCGGGTGGGCGCAACGCGGACATAATTGATGATCGCCTGCTTGCATATCGACCACGTGACTGCAGCGAACGCAGGCATACTTATTCGCTTCCGGGACGGTGGTAAATCGCTCAACGCATTTATCCGGCAAAATACACAGCCCCGGTTTTACATCTTCATCTGCATAGTAATAAAGACTGACCTGACCATTGGTTTCCATGATCGCCAGACGAACCTGCCCAAGCTGTTCAACGCTGTTCAACCGCAGCTCCATGAAAAACTCGAACTCGGTCATATTGGCACTTTGCACCTTCTCCCAGGCCAACTGTCCGTCTTCAACGATAATGACCGGCTTGCCTTCCAGCAAATCTTCGAGCTTTTCGCTCTTCGACATTAACCACATCACCAGTCGATATAAGAGTGCCAGCGTCACGAAGACCACAAAAACGGGGATCATCGGGACATCATCGTAAAAGGCAACGTCCCCGGCCGCCGAGCCCAGCGTCAAAATGATCAACACTTCAAAGAGCGACATTTGCCTGACACCGCGACGACCGGTGATTTTGAGAAAAAGAAAAACCAAAATAAAGGTGTACAGACTGCGTAGTGCGACTTCCCCTAAAAACTCAAATGGAACTTTATCCAATGCCATTCTGTGTAAATCAAACGCTTTCATTTTCCTATGCCTTAACAGTCAGTTACTTCCAGTAAGCATAGCCCAGCCTTTTATTTTCACCGAAGATAGCGCCTGCCACACAAAACCCGTATCATTGCGCGCTTTCCGTACGATAAAAGTGATCGCCATGACTCAAACATTCATCCCCGGCAAAGACGCCGCCCTGGAAGACTCCATCGCACGTTTCCAGCAAAAACTGACCGACCTGGGCTTTAATATCGAAGAAGCGTCCTGGCTTAACCCGGTCCCTCATGTCTGGTCTGTGCACATTCGCGATACAGACTGCGCGCTGTGTTTCACCAACGGTAAAGGTGCGACTAAAAAAGCGGCACTGGCCTCCGCGCTGGGTGAGTATTTTGAGCGTCTGTCCACCAACTATTTCTTTGCCGACTTCTGGCTGGGCAACACCGTGGCGAACGGTCCATTCGTCCACTATCCGAATGAAAAATGGTTCCCGCTGACCGAATACGATGCGCTGCCGGAAGGCATCCTTGATGCCCGTCTGCGCGCATTCTACGATCCGGAAAATGAACTGACGGCAGGCATGCTGGTGGATCTGCAGTCCGGCAATGACGAACGTGGTATCTGCGCCCTGCCCTTCACCCGTCAGTCCGATGAAGAGACCGTCTATATCCCGATGAACATCGTCGGAAATCTGTATGTCTCTAACGGCATGTCAGCCGGTAACACCCGCAACGAAGCGCGCGTTCAGGGTCTGTCAGAAGTCTTTGAGCGCCACATCAAGAACCGTATTATCGCGGAATCCATCAGTCTGCCGGAGATCCCGTCCGACGTGCTGGCACGTTATCCGGGCGTGGTAGAGTCTATCGCCAAACTGGAAGCAGAAGGTTTCCCAATCTTTGCTTACGATGGTTCACTGGGCGGTCAATATCCGGTGATTTGTGTCGTACTGTTTAACCCGGCGAACGGCACCTGTTTTGCCTCCTTCGGGGCGCACCCTGATTTCGGCGTGGCGCTGGAGCGTACCGTGACCGAGCTGCTGCAGGGTCGTACCCTGAAAGATCTCGACGTGTTTACACCGCCGACCTTTGACGACGAAGAAGTAGCTGAACACACTAACCTCGAAACGCACTTCATTGATTCCAGCGGTTTGATCTCCTGGGACATGTTCAAACAGGATGCGGATTATCCGTTCGTCGACTGGAACTTCTCCGGCACCACGGAAGAAGAGTTCGCCACGCTGATGGCGATCTTCAATGCTGAAGACCAGGAAGTGTACATTGCCGATTACGAACATTTAGGCGTATATGCCTGCCGTATCATTGTGCCTGGCATGTCTGATATTTATCCTGCGGAAGATTTGTGGCTGGCAAACAACAGCATGGGCAGCCACCTGCGTGAAACCCTGCTGGCACTGCCTGGCAGCGAGTGGGAAAAAGAGGACTACCTGAACCTTATCGCCCAACTGGACGATGAAGGCCACGATGATTTCACCCGCGTGCGCGAGCTTCTGGGCCTGGCGACGGGTAAAGACAATGGCTGGTATACCCTGCGTATCGGTGAACTGAAAGCGATGCTGGCGCTGGCGGGCGGCGATTTGGATCAGGCCCTGGCCTGGACAGAATGGACCATTGAATTTAACCAGTCCGTCTTCTCTGCGGAACGCGCTAACTACTATCGTTGCCTGCAAACCCTGCTGCTGCTGGCGCAGGAAGAAGATCGTCAGCCGCTGCAATATCTGAACGCTTTTGTTCGCATGTACGGTGCTGCTGCCGTCGAAGCCGCCAGCGCGGCGCTCAGCGGCGAAGCGCCGTTCTACGGTTTGCAGCCAGTTGATAGCGATCTTAATGCCTTCCCGGCGCATCAGTCGCTGCTGCGGGCCTATGAAAAACTGCAACGAGCAAAAACGGCTTACTGGTCAAAATAAGCGCATGTAACATGACGGACTGTAGGTGTATTCCGTCGACCAGGCTATATTACGGGGCAATTTAATTGCCCCGTTTTTTTATATCATTCGCTGGCTATTTTTCTTGTAATAATAAAGTTAAATGCAAGTAAATATTATTATGGCCATTTGAACTTTACTGTTACTTTTTTAGGGAAATACTCCATTTTAATTAACTGTTTTATAGGGGGCGGACGAAAAAATTCAACTCTTTTCATAACTTTTAAAATTTATTTTTATACGGATAATCAAATGCTTACTCCGCAATCGCTGTAAAACCATGCGCTTTGCGGGCCTATAAGCCAGGCGAGATATGATCTATATCAATTTCTCTTCTATAATGCTTTGTTAGTATCTCGTCGCCGACTTAATAAAGAGAGAGTTAGTGTGAAAGCTGACAACCCTTTTGATCTAATACTCCCTGCTGCAATGGCCAAAGTTGCCGAAGAAGCGGGTGTCTATAAAGCCACAAAACGCCCGATGACGACGTTCTTCCTGGCGATTACCGCAGGTGTGTTCATCTCCATCGCTTTTGTCTTCTACATCACTGCGACCACCGGTACAGCGGCGATGCCATTTGGTATTGCAAAACTGATCGGCGGCATTTGCTTCTCGCTGGGGTTGATCCTTTGCGTCATCTGCGGTGCAGATCTCTTTACCTCAACCGTTCTTATCGTTGTGGCAAAGGCAAGCGGAAGAATCACCTGGGGTCAACTGGGGCGCAACTGGCTTAATGTCTACGTTGGCAACCTGATTGGCTGTTTGCTCTTCGTTTTGTTGATGTGGTTATCTGGCGAGTACATGACCGCCAACGGCGGCTGGGGGCTCAATGTCCTGCAAACCGCCGACCACAAAATGCATCACACATTTATTGAAGCCGTTGCACTGGGTATCCTTGCAAACCTGATGGTCTGCCTGGCTGTCTGGATGAGTTACTCCGGACGTAGCCTGATGGATAAAGCCATGATTATGGTTTTACCGGTAGCCATGTTCGTTGCAAGCGGCTTTGAGCACAGTATTGCAAACATGTTTATGATACCTATGGGTATCGTCATTCGTCACTTTGCGAGCCCGGAGTTTTGGACCGCTATCGGTTCGAGTCCGGAAAGTTTCTCTCACCTGACTATCATGAATTTCATCACGGATAACCTGATTCCAGTCACTATTGGGAACATTATCGGTGGGGGTCTGCTGGTTGGGTTGACATACTGGGTCATTTACCTGCGTGGCGACAATCATCATTGATGGTTATCTCAGGCAGTAAATAAAAAATCCACTTAAGAAGGTAGGTATCACATGTCCGAGCTTAATGAAAAGTTAGCCACAGCCTGGGAAGGTTTTGCGAAAGGTGACTGGCAGAAAGAAGTCAACGTACGTGACTTCATTCAGAAAAACTATACCCCGTATGAAGGCGATGAATCCTTCCTGGCTGGCGCGACTGACGCAACAACCAAGCTGTGGGACAACGTAATGGAAGGCGTTAAACTGGAAAACCGCACGCATGCGCCAGTTGACTTCGATACTTCCGTTGCCTCTACCATCACTTCTCATGATGCTGGTTATATCAATAAAGCCCTTGAGAAAATTGTTGGTCTGCAGACTGAAGCACCACTGAAACGTGCGATTATCCCGTTCGGTGGTATCAAAATGGTTGAAGGTTCCTGCAAAGCGTACAACCGCGAGCTGGACCCAATGCTGAAAAAAATCTTCACCGAATACCGTAAAACCCACAACCAGGGTGTATTCGATGTTTATACCAAAGACATTCTGAACTGCCGTAAATCTGGCGTTCTGACTGGTCTGCCAGATGCGTATGGCCGTGGCCGTATCATCGGTGACTACCGTCGCGTTGCGCTGTACGGTATCGACTTCCTGATGAAAGACAAATACGCACAGTTCGTTTCTCTGCAGTCCGATCTGGAAAACGGCGTAAACCTGGAAGCGACTATCCGTCTGCGTGAAGAAATTGCTGAACAGCACCGTGCGCTGGGTCAGATCAAAGAGATGGCGGCTAAATATGGCTGTGATATCTCTGGTCCTGCAACCAATGCTCAGGAAGCTATCCAGTGGACCTACTTCGGCTATCTGGCCGCTGTTAAGTCTCAGAACGGTGCAGCAATGTCCTTCGGTCGCGTATCCACCTTCCTGGATGCTTACATCGAACGTGATATCAAAGCAGGCAAAATCAACGAGCAAGATGCTCAGGAAATGATTGACCACCTGGTCATGAAACTGCGTATGGTTCGCTTCCTGCGTACCCCTGAATATGATGAACTGTTCTCTGGTGACCCAATCTGGGCAACAGAATCTATCGGTGGTATGGGCGTTGATGGCCGTACTCTGGTTACCAAAAACAGCTTCCGCTTCCTGAACACCCTGTACACCATGGGTCCTTCTCCGGAGCCAAACATCACTGTTCTGTGGTCTGAAAAACTGCCACTGAACTTCAAGAAATTTGCCGCTAAAGTGTCTATCGATACTTCTTCTCTGCAGTATGAGAACGATGACCTGATGCGTCCTGATTTCAACAACGATGACTATGCTATCGCGTGTTGTGTAAGCCCAATGGTTGTTGGTAAGCAAATGCAGTTCTTCGGTGCACGTGCTAACCTCGCGAAAACCATGCTGTACGCAATCAACGGCGGCGTTGATGAAAAAATGAAAATCCAGGTTGGTCCTAAATCTGAACCAATCAAAGGCGACGTTCTGAACTTCGACGAAGTGATGGATCGCATGGATCACTTCATGGACTGGCTGGCAAAACAGTATGTCACCGCACTGAACGTTATCCACTACATGCACGACAAATACAGCTACGAAGCGTCGCTGATGGCTCTGCATGACCGTGATGTCGTTCGTACCATGGCATGCGGTATCGCAGGTCTGTCTGTTGCAGCTGACTCCCTGTCTGCTATCAAATATGCGAAAGTTAAACCAATTCGTGACGAAGATGGTCTGGCGACTGACTTCGAAATCGAAGGCGAATATCCGCAGTTTGGTAACAACGACTCTCGCGTCGATGACATGGCCGTTGACCTGGTAGAACGTTTCATGAAGAAAATTCAGAAACTGACCACCTACCGTAACGCTATCCCGACTCAGTCTGTTCTGACCATCACCTCTAACGTTGTGTATGGTAAGAAAACCGGTAATACCCCAGACGGTCGTCGTGCAGGCGCGCCATTCGGACCAGGTGCTAACCCAATGCACGGTCGTGACCAGAAAGGTGCTGTTGCCTCTCTGACCTCCGTTGCTAAACTGCCGTTTGCTTACGCGAAAGATGGTATTTCTTATACCTTCTCCATCGTGCCAAACGCGCTGGGTAAAGACGACGAAGTGCGTAAAACTAACCTCGCGGGTCTGATGGATGGTTACTTCCACCACGAAGCGTCCATCGAAGGTGGTCAACACCTGAACGTGAACGTGATGAACCGTGAAATGCTGCTCGATGCGATGGAAAACCCTGAGAAATATCCTCAGCTGACCATCCGTGTTTCGGGTTACGCAGTACGTTTTAACTCCCTGACGAAAGAACAGCAGCAGGACGTTATTACTCGTACCTTCACTCAGTCCATCTAATATCTTGTCTGACTGAAAAAGCGTACAATAAAGGCTCCACACCTGTGGGGCCTTTTTAACACCTTCTCCTGTTCAGTCTCTTTTGCCCGCTATCTATACTTGATGGATAACAGCCAAAACAGACTCGACACAGCCACACGAGCTGTGCACATAAACAGGCCCCGGACGGGCCAAATCTGGAGATATCACCGCAATGTCTATTATTGGTCGTATTCACTCCTTTGAATCCTGCGGCACTGTCGATGGCCCAGGTATCCGTTTTATCACCTTTTTCCAGGGCTGCCTGATGCGCTGTCTGTATTGCCATAACCGCGATACCTGGGACACACACGGCGGCAAAGAGATCACCGTAGAAGAGTTAATGAAAGAGGTGGTGACCTATCGCCACTTTATGAATGCATCAGGCGGCGGCGTAACGGCATCCGGTGGTGAAGCCATACTTCAGGCTGAATTCGTTCGCGACTGGTTCCGTGCCTGCCGTAAAGAAGGCATTCATACCTGTCTGGATACCAACGGATTCGTCCGTCGCTACGATCCGGTGATTGATGAACTGCTTGAAGTGACCGATCTGGTGATGCTCGATCTGAAACAAATGAATGATGAGATCCATCAGAATCTGGTCGGCGTTTCAAATCATCGCACGCTGGAGTTCGCAAAATACATCGCGGCAAAAGGCATCAAAACCTGGATCCGCTATGTAGTTGTCCCGGGCTGGTCGGACGACGACGATTCTGCGCATCGCCTGGGGGAATTTACCCGCGATATGGGTAATGTCGAGAAAATTGAGCTCCTCCCCTACCATGAGTTAGGCAAACACAAGTGGGTTGCGATGGGTGAAGAGTACAAACTGGACGGCGTGAAGCCGCCGAAGAAAGAGACCATGGAACGCGTCAAAGGCATTCTTGAGCAGTATGGTCACAAAGTGATGTATTGAAAAAATAGCCCGGCTTACGCCGGGCTTTTTATTTTATTTGAAGACACCATTAATAATGGTGGTCACAATTGCGGTACTGAGCGTAATTAATACCAGATCGTCCCCCACTACTCGCCATTCATAACCAGGGTAAGAAGGTAACTGGCCTAACATCGATGCAGGAACGGTTTTTTTCGCAATGCCCGGAGGAAGGGGTTTACCGCGTGCGAGATTCTTCGCAATACCCGGTGGTAAGGAATCATAACCTGTTAAGCCATAGTTCAACGCCAGATGGCGCGCATGGTCGAAGCTGACACGCGCATCCACATCATCGCTAACGTTTTTATTTGATTTACCGGAATTTTGATGATCGTTATTCTGTTTGTTACCGTGATTACCGGCGTTTGAATTCCCATGGTTGCCATTGTTACCGTGGCCGCCATTTCCATTGCCCTGACCATTACCCGGATTTGCCATTGCCGGAGCAGTCGCAAACGTTAAAGACAACACTACTGCCAGAGCGGTAGCGGAAAAACGATGACCAGACATGATGGCTGCCTTTTAGTGATAGAACTCATTTGAATTATCACCTGGCGCCTGAAACAAACAATGTCCAAAACTCTTATTTGTGACCAGAACAAAAAAGCCTGTCGACGACAGGCTTTTATTTCATCAGGCATGTGCCACTGGCGTTGGATGTTCGCCTGCTTTGCGCAGCAACATTAAAAGATAAATAAACGAGACGCTGGCAATCATTATAAACAGCAAGTTATCAGAATAGCTTTGCATCAGCATGGAGGTAAAAGTCGGACCAAGCAGGCTGCCGATGGTATAGCTCAGTAATAGCGCCTGATTCATCGCTACCAGCTGGTGATGTTCAACCTTCTCACACGCCCAGGCCATCGCAACAGGATAAAGCGTAAAGCCCGCCGCCCCGAGAATAAACAATGCGGGAGCCATGGCAGCATTGCTGAGCATCGCCAGACAACCCAGAATAACAACAAAAACCTGAACGCGCAGAACCAGTAATCGACCATAGCGATCGGCGAGTTTACCGATTGGCCATTGCCCAACGATACCCGCGCTGACCATGACCGCCATCCAGAAGCCAATGCCGGAATCGCTCACGCCCTGATGATTCAAATAGAGCGGCATTAAACCGTATAACGATCCCAGCACGATGCCCGAAATAATGCAGCCGTTTACCCCCAGACGAGCATGACGAAGTCGTAACATCGGCCAGACCTGTGTCGCTTCCTGATGCTCGCTGTTTTGATTCACAATACGCGTGAAAAGCAGAGGCAGAATGGCTGCCAGTACCATGCCAGTGACCCACGGCAGTACGCTCATCAGGTCAGTCGGCATCTTGCTGATCATCAGTTGGCCTAACACTGTCCCCACGTAATAGACCATCATATAGGCTGCCAGAAGACGCCCACGATTGCGGGAAGTGCCGCTGCACATCAGCGCACTTTCAACCACAACCCAGATCATTGCGCAGCCAACGCCGGCGATAAAGCGCCACGTCATCCAGCTCCAGAAACCAACCATCACGCCCAGACCTACGCAGCCCGCAGCAAAAATCAATGACGCCAGGTAATAGCTACGATTAAAGCCAAAGCGTTTAATTAATTGGCCCGTTAACAAGGTTCCCAACAGGTTGCCGGTAAAATAGGACGAGCTGACCATCCCCACCTGCCAGGTCGGTAAGTTTTCATGGGCGAGCCAGAGCGGGACGAGCGTATTCAAAACCGCGATCGCCAGCGTCAACAAAAGCAGGCCACAGAGCAACAGCAGCACTGGCCGGGTATAGGTGGTCATGGATTAAAAACCGTGAGGAAGTAAAGATTTCGAGCGCATCATGCCACCAGCAAAAACAAAGTCAATCCATGGGCTTAGGGGGCTCGCACGATTTGCGCCCTGTCGATTGAAAAAACTTATCCTCCTTCCCGCTTCGCCCGCATACGGAATATTTATCTGATTGTTTTTATTAATTTCAGAGACAAATAAATCACGGGTCTCAGTTGAAAAATTTCATGATAAAAAATAAAAAAGCCGGGGTCAGGACCCCGGCTTGATATAACGAAAGAAAGCGTTAACTGGCGACAGCCATACCAACCGTCATATGCAGACCGTAGAACACGCCACGCCCAATCAGTTCTCCCGCCAGCACCAGCACAAAGGCAAGGGACAATACCGGCAAAGCAGGTTGATAACCTTTAATCTGAGGAAGAATCCAACAGGCCAGCGCAAGGGCCAGCAGAACGATACGCCAGGCCATCAGCGATCCATAATCCGGTACCAGAGCAGAAGCCTGCTGGATTGAACTATGAATAGTGGCCAGCTCTGCACCCTGCATTAACGCCACGATCGCACTGATGACCAGTGCCAGCAGCGAAACGGCAGGCAGTAATCGCATAGCCCAGCCATCAACACCCGCGACGCGCAACAGCAGGAAGCCCAGCAGCGGACCGCCGATAAACATCGTCAGGAAGAAGCTCATCGGTGTCCAGACGCTGTACCAGGTTGGGACGGTGTCGATGGTGTTATAGACACGTACCATCATCCACACGAAGACCACGCCCAGCACCATCGTCACAATCAGCCATAACGTATGTAACCCTGCAGGCAGTTTTTTCAGGGCTGCCAGCAACCAGCCAAGCCCACCAATGGCAAAGAAGATCGCACCGCTGGCAATCTCATTACTCAGTGATGATGCGCCAATACGGTTCAACGAGTTGAAGGCGCGCATTGGGGACCCCAGGTGCAATGTCGACGCGATAAAGCCGATGCCCATTAACACCCACAAACCAAACATGCTCAGCACCAGACGCTGCTGCTGTTCAGGCTGTAACTGTCCTTTAAGCAACGCCAGCGCGAGAACGATAAAGCCACCGGCCACGCACTGCCCAAAGACGGTGAAAATCATCAGCGGCCATTCATGCCATCCACTTCCCATGTCACACCTCCTTCGGGTTAGCCAGATAGCCGGTGGTATCACCCGTCGGACGGCTATTAGCGTTAGGTTTAATTACAATGCTCGGCCTGGTGAAGTGCGCGGAGGGCAGCGGTGCAACGGCCGCAAGCTCACCATGCTTTTTACGCAGTTCGTCTATCGGACCAAAGTCCAGCGCACGCAGCGGGCAGGACTCGACGCAGATCGGTTTCTTGCCGTCTGCGACGCGAGTATGGCAGCCGTCGCATTTGGTCATGTGACCTTTCGCGGCATTGTACTGCGGCGCGCCGTACGGACAGGCCATATGGCAGTAGCGACAGCCGATGCAGACATCTTCATCCACCACGACAAAGCCATCGTCACGCTTGTGCATAGCCCCGCTCGGACACACTTTGGTGCAGGCCGGGTCTTCACAGTGGTTACAGGCAATCGACAGATAATAGGCAAAGACGTTCTGATGCCAGACGCCGTTGTCTTCCTGCCAGTCGCCCCCCGCGTATTCATAGATCCGGCGGAAGCTGACGTCGGGGGTTAAGTCCTTGTAATCCTTGCAGGCCAGTTCGCAGGTTTTGCAGCCGGTGCAACGACTTGAATCAATAAAAAAGCCATACTGGGTTGTCATCGGTTACTCCTTACGCCTTCTCAACCTGAACGAGGTTCGTGTGGGACGGGTTGCCTTTCGCCAGGGGCGAAGGACGTTGCGTCGTCAGTACGTTAATACTGCCCGCCTGGTCGATGCGATTGGCATCCGGGCTATACCAGGCCCCTTCCCCCAGCGCAACCACGCCCGGCATCATACGTGGCGTCACTTTCGCCTCGATATGCACCTCACCGCGATCGTTGAAAATACGGATACGATCCCCGTTCTGAATCCCACGCTTTTTCGCGTCCATCGGGTTGATCCACATTTCCTGACGGCAGGCGGCTTTCAACACTTCGACGTTGCCGTAAGTGGAGTGCACGCGGGCTTTGTAATGGAACCCTGTCAGCTGAAGCGGATATTTTGTCGTGAGCGGATCGTTATAGTTCTCAAAGCCCGGCGTATAAATGGGCAGTGGATCGATAACGTCCCCTTCCGGCAATTCCCAGCTGGAAGCGATCTTCGCCAGCTCTTCGGAGTAGATTTCGATTTTTCCAGACGGCGTTGTCAGCGGGTTGGCCTGAGGATCTTCGCGGAACGCTTTGTAGGCTACATGATGCCCTTCCGGGTCACGTTGTTTATACATCCCTTGCTTACGGAAGGTGTCAAAATCGGGCAGATCGGGGATGGCCTTGCGGGACAATTCATGCAGATGGCGCATCCAGCCTTCCTGCGTACGACCTTCTGTAAACTGTTGCTCAACGCCGAGGCGTTTTGCCAGCTCCGTGGTCATCTCATAGATGGTCTTGCATTCAAAGCGCGGCTTGATGGCCTGATCGGTGAAAATCACATAGGACATATTGCCGCAGGAGGCATCCAGAGCGAAGTCCATTTGCTCAGACGCGGTGCAGTCCGGCAGAATGATATCGGCATATTTCGCCGACGACGTCATGTGGCAGTCGATCACCACAATCATTTCGCATTTCTTATCATCCTGAAGAATGTCATGGGTACGGTTAATGTCAGAGTGCTGGTTAATGAGACAGTTACCGGCATAGTTCCAGATCATTTTGATCGGCACGTCCAGTTTGTCTTTTCCACGCACACCGTGGCGTAGCGCCGTCATTTCCGGACCACGTTCAATCGCATCGGTCCACATAAACATGGAGATGCTGGTCTGAACCGGATTATCCAGGGTTGGCATACGTTCAAATGGCACTTCATATGAGCCTTCACGCGCGCCGCTGTTGCCGCCGTGAATCCCCACGTTGCCGGTCAGAATCGACAGCATTGAAATGGCGCGGGTCGCAATTTCACCGTTCGCATGACGCTGCGGCCCCCAGCCCTGGCTGATATAGGCCGGTTTGGCAGAGCCGATTTCACGCGCCAGCTGCACAATACGTTCGACAGGAATACCGGTGATCGTGGACGCCCACTCAGGTGTTTTAGCGATACCGTCACTGCCCTGGCCCAAAATGTAGGCTTTGTAATGGCCATTGGCTGGTGCGCTGGCGGGTAACGTTTTCTCGTCATAGCCGACGCAGTATTTGTCGAGGAACGGTTGATCCACCAGATTTTCGGTGATCATGACCCAGGCAAGCGCATTCACTAACGCGGCATCTGTCCCCGGACGGATCTGGATCCATTCATCTTCGCGGCCCGCGCCGGTATCGGTATAGCGTGGGTCGACGATAATCATGCGGGCATTCGATTTTGCACGCGCCTGCTCAAGGTAGTAAGTCACCCCGCCGCCGCTCATGCGTGTTTCACCCGGGTTATTACCAAACAGAACAACCAGTTTGCTGTTTTCGATGTCCGACGGGCTGTTGCCATCGGCCCAGCCGCCATAGGTGTAGTTCAGTCCTGCTGCAATTTGCGCGGAGGAGTAATCACCATAGTGGTTAAGATAACCGCCGCAGCAGTTCATCAGACGGGCAATCAGGGTTTTTCCAGGCGGCCATGAGCGCGTCATGGTCCCGCCGAGCGTCCCCGTGCCGTAGTTTAGATAGATCGATTCATTGCCGTAGTCTTTGATCAGACGCTGCATATTTGTGGCAATAGTGCTGTAAGCCTCATCCCAGCTTATGCGCTCGAACTTACCCTCACCGCGTTTACCCACGCGTTTCATCGGATACTTAAGTCGATCGGGATTGTAAACCCGGCGACGCATCGAGCGCCCGCGCAGGCAGGCACGTACCTGATGTAACCCTTCGTAGTTATCGTCCCCGGTATTATCGGTTTCGACGTATTTGATTTCACCGTCAACCACGTGCATACGCAGCGGACAACGGCTACCACAATTTACAGTGCAGGCGCTCCAGACAATTTTCTCAGGGGACGCGGAAGGCGCGATGGCCTCAGCCGCCGACGCCATACGAGAGAAAGGCAGGGAGAACGCGCTGCTGGCAACGGCCAGGCCGCCTATCGCGGTTGTTTTGACTAACCCGCGACGGCTCACCTCGGCAGCCAGTAAAGCATCAGGCGCTTTGATTTTCATAGACACTCACTTTGGTTGCTCACAAAGAAAAGAGATGCGGCACGAGCCGCTATATAGATTTATATATAGCGAATTGCTTCGCTTATGGTTTTTTATGCTGACTTTTGTAGGGAGGAGTATTACTACTTTAGTGGGGGGTGTTATTGCTTCGGGTCAAATCAAAGGCATAAAAAAAGCGCCCGAAGGCGCTTTTTTACTTCAGGTCAAATTAACCGATGAACTGCTGGCCTTTCATATAAGGACGCAGCACTTCTGGGATCTCAATTCGACCGTCAGCCTGCTGATAGTTTTCCAGCACGGCGACAAGCGTACGACCCACGGCCAGACCGGAACCGTTCAGCGTATGCACCAGACGGGTTTTCTTATCCGATTTGGTGCGGCAACGCGCCTGCATGCGACGCGCCTGGAAATCACCTACGTTAGAGCAGGAAGAAATTTCGCGGTAGGTATTCTGCGCAGGAACCCACACTTCAAGGTCAAAGGTTTTGCAGGCACCAAAGCCCATATCACCGGTGCACAGTGCCACGCGACGATACGGCAGGCCCAGCAGCTCCAGTACTTTTTCTGCGTGGCCGGTCATCTCTTCCAGCGCGTCCATTGAGTCTTCAGGACGGACGATCTGCACCATTTCTACTTTGTCGAACTGGTGCATGCGGATCAAACCACGGGTATCACGACCATACGAGCCTGCTTCAGAGCGGAAGCACGGAGAGTGTGCCGTCAGTTTGATTGGCAGATCGTCTTCATCGATGATCTCATCGCGCACCAGGTTCGTCAGCGGCACTTCTGCCGTTGGGATCAGCGCGTAATTGCTGCTGTCAGCTTCTTCATCGAGGGGACGCGTATGGAACAGGTCGCCCGCAAATTTTGGTAACTGTCCTGTGCCATACAGCGTATCGTGGTTGACCAGATACGGGACATAGGTTTCGCTATAGCCATGCTGTTCGGTATGCAGATCCAGCATGAACTGCGCCAGCGCACGGTGCAGGTGAGCAATCTGACCTTTCATGACAACAAAACGAGACCCGGTCAGCTTAACCGCTGCGGCAAAGTCCAGGCCAGCGTGCATTTCGCCCAGCGTCACGTGATCGCGAACCTCGAAGTCGAATTCGCGAGGCGTACCCCAGCGTTTCACTTCAACGTTGTCGTTTTCGTCTTTACCGACAGGCACGCTATCGTCCGGCGTGTTTGGGATCGCCAGCGCGATATCACGAATTTCGGCCTGAAGCACATCCAGTTCGGCTTTCGCCTGATCCAGTTCTTCGCCGAGTTTATTCACTTCCAGACGCAATGGCTCGATGTCTTCCCCACGCGCTTTCGCCTGGCCGATGGATTTCGATCGTGAGTTACGCTCTGCCTGCAGATTTTCGGTTTGTACCTGCAGAACTTTACGACGCTCTTCAAGAGCGCGGAGCTTATCTACATCCAGCTTAAAGCCTCGGCGTGCCAGTTTTTCTGCGACTGCGTCTGGCTCGTTACGCAGCAGATTGGGATCGAGCATGCTTATCCTGTGCTTATCGAATTAAAAAGAGGAAAAGTGACCACAGCCTGCGGTCACAGGGATACATTGCCAACATTACCGCAACGATCGCGCTAACGGTAGCGTTTTATAGGGCTATTTTGATCCTGTCCGGTAAGCCAGGCGAGCTTTTCGCCAATCTTGCCTTCAAGACCTCTGTTTGTGGGGTGATAATAGCGCGTTTGTGCCATTTCCTGCGGGAAATATTCCTCACCGGCGGCGTAGGCATTCGGTTCATCGTGCGCGTACCGATATTCTTGTCCGTAACCCATCTCTTTCATTAATTTGGTCGGTGCGTTCCGCAAATGTACCGGAACGTCGTAATCCGGACATTCTCGCGCATCCTTCATCGCAGCTTTAAACGCGGTGTAAACGGCATTACTTTTAGGCGCACAGGCCAGATAAACGATCGCCTGTGCAATGGCTCGCTCACCTTCCGCCGGGCCGACGCGGGTGAAACAGTCCCATGCCGAGAGTGCTACCTGCATCGCACGCGGGTCAGCATTGCCAACGTCTTCCGAGGCAATAGCCAGACAACGGCGCGCCACATAAAGCGGGTCACCGCCGGCAGAAATAATCCGCGCATACCAGTAAAGGGCCGCGTCCGGCGCACTGCCGCGTACGGACTTGTGCAGGGCCGAAATTAAATCGTAAAAACGATCGCCTTTATTATCGAAGCGTGCACTGCGCTCACCGGCAATTTCAGTCAATAACGCCGGCAGGAGAACGCGCTTACCGGCATCATCCACTTCGGCCATATCGGCCATCATTTCCAGCGTGTTAAGGGCGCGACGTGCGTCTCCGTTAACCAGTTGCGCTATCGCAAGACGCGTCTCATCAGGCAGAACGATGTCCTGACCACCGTAGCCCCGCGCGGTATCCTCCATCGCCTGCGTTAAGACCTGCTCAATATCCTCAACGGTAAGCGATTTAAGCAGATAAACGCGGGCACGCGAAAGCAGTGCAGAATTCAGTTCAAAGGAGGGATTTTCGGTCGTGGCACCGATAAAGAAAATAGTGCCATCTTCAATATGCGGCAGGAAAGCATCCTGCTGGCTTTTATTAAAGCGATGGACTTCGTCGACAAAGAGAATGGTACGGCGACCAGCGTTGCGGTTTTGCCGCGCGCGCTCAATAGCTTCGCGGATCTCCTTAACGCCAGAAGTGACTGCCGAAATACGCTCTACATCGGCACTGGCATACCGCGCAATGACCTCGGCAAGCGTGGTTTTCCCGGTGCCCGGCGGCCCCCACAGGATCATGGAATGCAAATGACCGGCTTCAATCGCGCGCGGCAACGGTTTGCCTGCAGCCAACAAATGCTGCTGACCAATATACTGCGCTAAATTTTCTGGCCGCATACGGGCGGCCAGAGGTTGAAACGCATTATCCGAAAAATCGAGCGACAAATTGCTCACTCACGCCTCTTACTTATTGCGTTGATCGTCCACCGTGACGCCTTGTGGCGGGGTGAAAGTAAATTTAGATGCGTCTACGGCGCCGTTTTGCTGCGTCTTCAGCTGATAATTACTGCGCTGATCATCCTGCTCGACGGCACCAAACTGGTTAATTGTCCCGTTGCTGCTCACGTTAATGGTGAACTGCTTCAGGTTGCCATTACCTGCTTTCGGCGTCAGCACAAAATCATCACCCGTCTGTTTGATATTGTATTGCTGCCAGTCGCTGGTCTGGTTACGCGCTATCAGCATAAACGGCGTATTGCTGGTCGCGTCTTTCAGCCAGGTCGCGGTGGCCTGCTCAACAAACGGATTATAGAACCATAATGTTTTGCCGTCAGAGACCAGGACGCTCTCGTCCGGCTGGGTCATGTGCCAGTTGAACAGATTCGGGCGTTTCACCCACAGATCGCCCTGACCTTCCTGAACCGCATTGCCGCTGCCATCGGTCACTTTTTGCGTGAAGCTGGCATGGAAGCTGCTGACTTTATCCAGTCGATTTTTAAGGTCGCTAGCGGCATCGGCCCAGACGCTGCTGGCAACAAAGCTGGTCAGTAATGCTCCGACGATTGCGATTTTTTTCATCATTAATCCTTAAAATACGTCATCCCGAAATGGGGGTTCTCTGTCATCTATTCTGGACCTGCCCGCAGGCAGGTGACAGGAGAAAATGCTTAATTTTTGCTGATTTACCCATCTTTGCAAACGCGTAAGGGTTATTCAAATGGCGGCGGTGCCAGCACTTCGCGATTACCGTTATGCCCCTGCTCGCTGACGATGCCCTGCGCTTCCATCTGTTCGATGATACGTGCCGCGCGGTTATAGCCAATGCGGAACTGACGTTGTACACCGGATATAGACGCTTTACGTTTTTCAGTGACGAAATTAACCGCCTGATCGAATAACGGATCCAGCTCTTCGCCGCCATCAAAGCCACCGCTTCCTCCGCCTTCGCTTTCGCTTTCAGAGGTAATCCCGTCAACGTACTGAGGACGGCCGCGGGCTTTCCAGTCCTGCACCACCGCGTGGACTTCCTGATCGCGGACAAACGCACCATGAACACGAACCGGCGTGGTGGAGTTAGGCCCGGAATAGAGCATATCCCCCATGCCGAGCAACGATTCTGCGCCACCCTGATCGAGGATAGTACGAGAGTCGATTTTGCTCGAAACGGTAAAGGCGATACGCGTCGGGATGTTAGCTTTAATCAGGCCCGTGATCACATCGACAGAAGGACGCTGCGTAGCCAGTACAAGGTGAATACCCGCCGCACGCGCTTTTTGCGCCAGTCGGGCAATCAACTCTTCGACCTTTTTGCCGACGGTCATCATCAGGTCAGCAAACTCATCGACCAGAACGACGATGTACGGCAGTTTTTCCAGCACCGGATGCTGCGCATCCATGCTGTCACCAGGCTTCCAGTACGGATCCGGAATCGGTCTGCCCATGCGTGCAGCTTCAGCGATCTTATCGTTGTAACCCGCAAGATTTCGTACGCCCAGTGCCGACATCAGTTTATAACGACGTTCCATCTCATTGACGCTCCAGCGCAGAGCGTTGGCAGCATCTTTCATGTCGGTAACCACTTCTGTCAGAAGATGCGGAATACCTTCGTAAACCGACAGCTCCAGCATTTTCGGGTCGATCATGATGAAGCGCACGTCTTCCGGTTGCGCTTTATAGAGCATGCTGAGGATCATGGCGTTAACACCGACGGATTTACCCGATCCGGTTGTCCCCGCTACCAGAAGGTGCGGCATCTTCGCCAGATCGGCCACCACCGGATCGCCTGCAATGTCTTTCCCCAACACCACTGTCAGCGGTGATGGATTATCGCGGAATTTCGCATTATCCAGCACTTCACGCAGGTAGACGGTCTGGCGCTTTTTGTTCGGCAGCTCAAGTCCGACATACGGCTTGCCCGGAATCACTTCAACCACACGCACGGCAACCGTCGACAGCGAACGCGCCAGGTCACGTGACAGGTTTGAAATACGTGCAGCTTTAACGCCAGGTGCAAGGTTCAGTTCGAAGCGGGTAATCACCGGCCCAGGGGAATAGTTGACGACGTCCGCTTTAATGCGGAAATCTGCCAGACGGGTTTCCACCAGCCGGGCCATCTGTTCCAGGGCAAAGGTATCAACCGGCTCGACTTCACTCGGTGGTGATGTCAGCAGATCCAGCGACGGCAGCGGCGTGGTAGGCCTTTGCATCGGACGGCTGTCACCGTTGCGCATCAACAGCGGGTGAATCAGGCTTTCCTGTGCTTGCGGCGCAGGCTGCTGCGGCTGAGCGTACTGCGACTGTACCTGTTGTGGATGAGCATACTGTGGCTGTACCTGTTGCGGTTGTGCATACTGAGGCGGTGGCACAACCGGTTGGGATGCAGGCTGAGGCTGCACTGGCGCAAAGTTCTGATGCACGGGTTCAGGCTCAGGCGCCACGCTCGGCGTGAATAACGGCTCGCCTGGTGCATCACTCACCAGATCTTTCATTGGTGAGAATTCAAAATCAGACAGGGAGAACGGATTCGCGCCAGACGGTTGTTCTGCGGAATAACGCTGTTGCTGAGACGCGGCGAACTGACGCGCCAGCTCTGCCTCTGCAGCATCATCCTCTTCTTCCTGTGACGCGTATGGATCGGCAGCAGGGTCAGCCTCTTCACCATAACGATGCTGCTGCTGGGCGGCAAACTGACGCGCCAGCTCATCCTGATGCTGCTCTTCTGCGTCGTCGTACTCAGCATCGGTCATTTTGTCGTCATGAGGGCGCTGCTGCGACGGTATTTTGATACCAAAGGAAGCAGAAGCCAGCTCGCGACGTGTCGGAACGCGTACACGGTTAGGACGCGGCAACTGGGGACCAATCCCCTCTTTCACCTGAGGGCGTGCAACGCCACCCGCCGCCAGATTAAAGACAGGCGCGGCGGCAGATGCAGCGGAGGCGGCGGAGGCGGCCTGATTCACGCCCGCGGCGACAGAGGTAACGGCAGCAGGATCGACACTTGCACCAGACGGAGAAGGCATAGTCGGGGCCGGGACAGGATCACGGACCGGTTCCGGGATGGGCTGATACCAGGCAGCAAGCTGCTCGCGTTCACGGGCGCGTCGCTCTTCCACTTCTTCAAAATAATACATTGGCGGACGAGACGGCTTCACCTCTTCTACAGGGGGTTCGGGTTCTGGCTGCGGCTCAATGTAAGGTTGCGCCGGCGGCACGGACTCAGGCACATATTCCTGATGAGGTTGAACGGATTGTGGCTCATAGTAAGGCTGCACGTCTGGCTGCTCATACTGCGTAGCAGGCTGCGGCGCGTAAGCAGGCTCTGGCTGATAAGGCTGTTGCCATGGCTCTTGTGGCGCGACAGGCGCATAGCTCTGCGGTTCTGGCGCAATAACCGGCTCAGGCGTGTGCACGCCCGGTGCGGTTTGCCAGTCAATCACCGGCTGCTGCATAGCAGGCTCAGGCGTGTGTACCGGCGCAGCAGGCATCACGGCCTCGACTGGCGCGGTATAAGCTTGCGTGGCCGTAGTCGCCACCGCTGCCGAATTGACGGGCTCCGTGACGGAATAACCGCTCAGCAGGGGATCGTATTCATCATAATCATTTGAACGGGCGCGATTGCCCGAGAACAGCACATCATCCGGATCGGCCGCAACACCCGCTGCGCTGTACTGTACCTGTTCATCGTCGTCCATGCGTTTGCCGGAGAAAAGCGCAGCATCGGTTTGGCGGCCTAAAGGATTAGCGAATTTTTCCGCTACGCGTTTACGACGCGCCAGTGCACCTCGCATGATACGCGTGCGTCGGGACTCTTTAGGCATCGCCGGTGCGTCGTCATCTTCATAGTCATCATCTTCATACTCATCTTCATCGACCCAGGTATCGTCGCGACGCGTACGGTTACTGGCAAATGTCAGAATATTAAGAATTACGCTGCCGAGTTTTTCAGCGATGCTGACCCATGACCAGCCGGTAAACAGCGTGAGACCCGCCGCCCAGATGCAGAGCAGCGCAAGCGTGCCGCCGCTACTGTGCAGCATTGGCTGCAGCGCCGTGCTGAGCAGGCTGCCAATCACGCCACCGGAGGCAAAATACCAGATGTCATCCGCATTGATGGCGGCTAACCCGCAGGAGGTCAAAATCAGCGCAAGTGCGCCAATCAGACGCAGCGAGACGGCGAAGTAGTCGATGTACTCTTCGTTTTGACGGTGTCGCCAGGCAAACCAGCACCCACCCACGATGATCACCGGGATGGTATAGGCCATGACGCCAAAGATGAAGAACAGCGTATCTGCTAGCCACGCACCGGGGATCCCACCCAAATTATGGATAGGTTCGTGCCATGCGGTTTGTGACCAACTGGGATCCGAAGGATTGAAACTGAGTAATGCAGCCATCAACCAGACGGCAAAAAGGGCAACAAGAATCAGCAACGCTTCAAGGAGTCGGCGCCCGCTGCTTAACTTACTTAATGTGACTTCTTTGTCTTCAGTGTATTCCTGGCTCAAGAAAAGCTCTCCAGGTACCAGGCAATTCCTGCCTGTTTGCTAAAACGGACAACAGCGCCGGGGGTCCCGGCACTGTTGCTGTATGGATTAACAGGAGTGTAATCAAATTACACTGATTTTGCACCTGTTCCGTATTAGCGAGTCTTAATAACCAGACGATTGCTCTGTTTGACCTCTTCCATCACCACGTAGGTGCGGGTGTCGTTCACGCCAGGCAGTCGCAGCAGGGTTTCCCCAAGCAGCTTACGATAGGCCGACATGTCTGGTACGCGAGTTTTTAACAGATAGTCAAAATCGCCTGAAACCAGATGACACTCTTGAATTTCTTCAAGTTTTTGCACAGCGGTGTTGAACTGCTCAAACACATCCGGTGCGCCACGATTCAGAGTAATCTCAACAAATACCAGAAGTGATGCATCCAGATAATGCGGGTTCAGCAGAGCCGTATAGCCCTGAATAAAACCCTGTCTTTCCAGTCGGCGCACACGCTCAAGGCATGGCGTTGGGGAAAGTCCCACACGTTTTGAAAGCTCGACGTTGGAAATACGCCCATCCTTTTGCAATTCATTAAGAATGTTACGATCGATACGGTCGAGATCTTTGCCAGGGCGCTTCTTGCTATCTACCATTATTATTGTCTCTCTGTATTCCTTCCCTACTCCTGCCTGGACTCTGTTCACATCACTGTTCAGAGCTGTACCCGTTGCTCATCACATCGCCTGTTTATGTTATATGCGCGACGTGGGTGCGGGTCTACGGTATATAGAAGTCCGGCGCCCGAAGGCTGACATCAACATCACCTATGGCATCTGTCCACGCCATAAGTAGATTTTGCTGACCCGGTAAAAATGGCGAAAATATGCATGCCTATGCGGCAAACTCCTCTCGCGTTTTTTTCTTCTCTGAATGTTTTCGCAAAAGCGCAGGGGATTGTCAAAGCAAAACATCGATTTTTAGTACAACGTGCCAGTTATTCATTGCGACCGGCCATTAATCCTCATTTTATCGCCTTATAATCGACCGATTTTCAGTAGAAAGTGTGATGCCCGTTCAGACTATTCATCGCCTGTGGCTATCGCAGATATCGATATCAAAACGGCTGTGCTCTTTTTTTACGGCAACAAATTCCCTACAATCCAGCCAAATGTCTGCCAACAACAATGGGGATCTCATGGGCACGGCCAAACACAGTAAACTACTTATCCTGGGTTCCGGACCTGCGGGCTATACCGCAGCGGTCTACGCTGCACGCGCTAACCTGCACCCGGTACTGATTACCGGCATGGAAAAAGGCGGTCAGTTGACCACCACAACGGAAGTAGAAAACTGGCCTGGCGATCCGAATGATCTGACCGGACCGCTGCTGATGGAGCGTATGCACGAGCACGCGACCAAGTTCGAAACCGAGATTCTGTTCGATCATATCAGCAAGGTTGATCTACGAAACCGTCCGTTCCGCCTGGTGGGCGACAGCGGGGAGTACACCTGTGACGCGCTGATCATTGCGACCGGTGCTTCTGCCCGTTACCTCGGTCTGCCTTCGGAAGAAGCCTTTAAAGGCCGTGGTGTGTCAGCGTGCGCCACCTGCGATGGCTTCTTCTATCGCAACCAGAAAGTGGCCGTAATCGGCGGCGGTAACACCGCGGTTGAAGAGGCACTTTATCTGGCGAACATCGCTTCTGAGGTGCACCTGATCCACCGTCGCGATACGTTCCGCGCAGAGAAAATCCTGATCAAGCGTCTGATGGATAAAGTGGAAAGCGGCAACATCGTGCTGCACACCCACCGTACGCTGGAAGAAGTGACGGGCGATCAAATGGGCGTCTCGGGTCTGCGTCTTCGCGACACTCAGAACGCGGATAACGTTGAGTCGCTCGAGGTGGCGGGTCTTTTCGTGGCGATTGGTCATAGCCCGAATACCGGCATTTTTGACGGCCAGCTGGAGCTGGAAAACGGCTATATCAAAGTGCAGTCTGGCATTCACGGAAACGCGACCCAGACCAGCATCCCGGGTGTCTTTGCGGCGGGTGACGTGATGGATCACATCTATCGTCAGGCTATCACCTCTGCTGGCACCGGTTGTATGGCCGCGCTGGACGCAGAGCGTTACCTCGACGGCCTGGCTGAACTGAGTAAATAATCTTTACAAGTCAGTAACAAACGTAAATAAAGGCGGCGATGAGTCGCCTTTATTTTTTCCAGGATGTACCATTGCCGAAGTAAAACTTCTTATAACTCACCTGCAAAGCGCGCAATGGAAAAAAACCGTCAACAAGAGTTAACTCGCTGGCTAAAAGAGCAAAGCGTTCTTTCCCGCCGCTGGCTGAATATCTCCCGCCTTCTGGGATTTATCAGTGGCCTGTTGATTGTCGGTCAGGCCTGGCTGCTGGCCCGCATTCTTAATCATATGATCATGGAGGATATTCCGCGGGAGGCGTTGCTGCTGCCCTTTATCGTGCTGGTGCTGGTTTTTATTTTACGCGCCTGGGTGGTATGGCTGCGCGAGCGCGTGGGTTTTCACGCCGGACAACATATTCGCTATGAGATACGGCGTAAGGTGCTGGACAGGCTCCAGGAGGCCGGACCCGCCTGGATTCAGGGTAAACCAGCCGGAAGCTGGGCCACGCTTATTCTTGAGCAAATCGACGATATGCACGATTACTATGCCCGCTATCTTCCGCAGATGGCGCTGGCGGTCTTCGTTCCGCTTCTGATTGTGATCGCTATTTTCCCAACAAACTGGGTCGCGGCCCTGATTTTACTGGGCACCGCCCCGCTTATCCCTATGTTTATGGCGATGGTCGGTATGGGTGCCGCCGATGCGAATCGACGCAACTTTCTGGCGCTGGGCCGTCTGAGCGGGCATTTCCTCGATCGTCTGCGCGGCATGGAGACATTACGCGTCTTTGGTCGCGGCGAAGCCGAAACGGAGAACATCCGTCTCGCCTCACAGGATTTCCGCCAGCGCACCATGGAAGTGCTGCGGATGGCATTCCTCTCCTCAGGCGTACTGGAGTTCTTCACCTCACTGTCGATTGCGCTGGTCGCGGTTTACTTTGGCTTCTCCTATCTTGGCGCGCTGGACTTTGGGCATTACGGCACCGCGGTAACGCTTTCAGCAGGCTTCCTTGCCCTGATTCTGGCACCGGAGTATTTCCAGCCACTGCGCGATTTGGGCACCTTTTATCATGCCAAAGCACAGGCCGTTGGTGCAGCAGACAGCCTTAAAACGTTCCTCGAAACGCCGCTTGCACATCCTGAGCGCGGCGATGTGACGCTTAATGCGAAAGAGCCCGTTTCATTAGAAGCAGAAGATCTCTGCATCCTGTCGCCCGAAGGTAAAATCCTGGCCGGGCCGCTTACTTTCTCCCTGCCTGCCGGACATCGCGTGGTGCTGGTCGGGACCAGTGGTTCGGGTAAAACCTCACTCCTCAATACGCTGGCGGGCTTTATGGCCTACAGCGGTTCACTGCGCATCAACGGTACTGAACTGCGTTCGCTCGAACCTGATGCCTGGCGCAGGCAGCTCAGTTGGGTAGGACAAAATCCGCAGTTACCCGCGCCAACGCTACGCGATAATGTTCTCCTTGCCCGACCGGACGCCCGGGAGAATGAGCTAAACGCCGTCCTCGACCGTGCCTGGGTGAGCGAATTCCTGCCCGGTCTGCCAAAGGGTCTCGACACCGTTATCGGCGATCAGGCAGCGGGCTTGTCCGTCGGCCAGGCGCAACGTGTTGCCGTCGCCCGCGCCCTGCTCAACCCTTGCCAGCTCATGTTGCTCGATGAGCCCGCTGCGAGCCTGGATGCGCACAGTGAACAGCGCGTAATGCACTCTCTCAATGAGGCGTCAACACAGCAAACCACGCTGATGGTGACGCATCAGCTGGAAGGCATCGCCGACTGGGATCACATCTGGGTTATGGATAATGGACGACTTGTTGAGCAAGGTGATTTTGCCACGCTCGCCGCCGCGCAGGGCCATTTTGCCGCCTTGCTGGCGAACCGTCAGGAGGAGATTTAATGCGCGCCCTGTTGCCTTATCTGGCTCTCTATTCACGCCATAAATGGATGTTAACGCTGGGTATCGTTCTGGCGATCCTCACGCTGCTGGCAAGCATCGGTCTGCTCACCCTCTCCGGCTGGTTCCTTTCTGCCTCTGCTGTGGCGGGTTTTGCCGGGCTTTATAGCTTTAACTATATGCTCCCGGCGGCAGGCGTACGCGGCACCGCCATTGCCCGCACGGCCGGGCGCTATTTTGAGCGTCTGGTGAGCCACGACGCTACCTTCCGGGTGTTGCAGCACCTGCGCGTTTTCGCCTTCAGTAAACTGCTACCTCTCTCCCCTGCCGGTCTGGCTCGTTTTCGCCAGGGTGAATTGTTGAACCGCATCGTGGCCGATGTGGATACGCTGGATCATCTTTATCTGCGCGTGCTGTCGCCACTGGTCGGGGCGTTTGTGGTCATCGTCGTGGTCACGCTGGGGCTCTGTTTCCTGGACGTACAGATAGCGCTGACCCTGTGTGGAATCATGCTGCTGACCCTGGTTCTGCTGCCGCCTTTATTCTATCGCGCAGGTAAGCCAGCCGGAGAGAATCTTACCCGCTTACGCGGCGAATACCGCCAGCAGCTTACGTCGTGGCTACAGGGTCAGGCCGAGCTGACGATTTTTGGGGCCAGCGGTCGCTACCGTGCTCGCATGGACAGCACGGAACTGAGCTGGCATGAAGCCCAGCGCAGACAATCCGAGCTGACGGCGTTCTCCCAGGCGTTAATGACGTTGATTGGTGGCGTAGCGGTAATCGCCATGCTCTGGATGGCCTCCGGCGGCGTGGGGGATAATCTGCAGCCCGGTGCGCTGATTGCGCTATTTGTCTTCTGTGCGCTGGCCGCTTTTGAGGCGCTGGCACCGGTAACCGGCGCATTCCAGCATCTGGGCCAGGTGATCGCCTCCGCGGTGCGCATCACCCAGTTGACAGAGCAAACGCCTGAAGTCCAGTTCACCGCACAACATACGCCAGCGCCCACGCAGGCGTCGTTGCACCTGCAAAACGTGACGTTTGCGTATGACGGACAACTTCAGAACGCCCTTAACGACATCACGCTGGACATTCCTGCGGGGGCACACGTCGCTATCCTGGGACGTACCGGCTGTGGGAAATCAACCCTGCTACAGCTGATAACCCGCGCATGGGATCCGCGCGAAGGTGCGATTCTGTTGAATGGTATGCCGCTTAACGCTTTCAGTGAACCTGCCCTGCGTCAGGCTATGAGCGTTGTGACACAGCGTGTCCATCTGTTCAGCGCCACCCTGCGTGACAATCTGCTGCTGGCATCGCCAACGGCATCTGACGAACGGCTGCGCGCGGCGCTGGAGCAGGTGGGTCTGCAAAAGCTGCTGGATGATGAGGGGCTTAACAGCTGGCTGGGAGAAGGCGGTCGCCAGCTCTCGGGCGGAGAATTGCGTCGTCTGGCGATTGCACGGGCATTGCTGCACGATGCGCCGCTGATGCTGCTTGATGAACCAACCGAAGGGCTGGATGCCACAACGGAAAGCCAAATCCTTGATTTGCTTGCGCAGGTCATGAAGGACAAAACCGTTCTGATGGTTACGCACCGCCTGCGCGGACTGGCTCGTTTTGATCAAATAATTGTGATGGACAATGGTCACATTATTGAGCAAGGTAATCACGCAGAGCTGTTGGCGAAACAGGGTCGATACTTCCAGTTAAAACAACGTCTGTAGACTATATTCTTATCGATCCTACTCGCGTACTGGAGTTCTGCTGTCATGCGCCTGGTCCAGCTTTCTCGGCATAATATTGCGTTCCCTTCCCCGGAGGGAGCGCTGCGTGAACCCAACGGACTGCTGGCGCTGGGAGGCGATCTCAGCCCTGCCCGGCTGTTGATGGCCTACCAGCGCGGTATTTTTCCGTGGTTTTCGCCAGGCGACCCCATCTTATGGTGGTCACCGGATCCGCGTGCCGTGCTGATTCCGACGGAATTTCATCTGAGCCGGAGTATGAAGCGATTCCATGCCAAATCACCTTATAAAGTGACCATCAACCATGCCTTCGGCCAGGTGCTGGAGGGGTGCGCGGCAGACAGGGATGAAGGGACCTGGATCACGCATGACATCAACGTGGCTTATCACCGCTTGCATGAACTTGGTCATGCCCATTCTATTGAGGTCTGGCGAGAAGGCGAACTGGTTGGCGGTATGTATGGGGTATCGCAAGGGACGCTGTTTTGCGGTGAATCGATGTTCAGCCGCGCTGTTAATGCCTCCAAAACCGCCCTGCTGGTTTTTTGCGAGGAATTCGCACAGCGCGGCGGAAAACTGCTGGATTGCCAGGTGCTGAACGAGCACACCGCATCGCTGGGTGCAGTTGAAATCACGCGTCGACATTACCTTGACGAGCTGGATACTCTGCGTTTACAGAAGCTACCGCACAACTTTTGGGTTCCCCGCACGCTGTTTCTGCCTCAGATGTAAATGTTTTCCGCCCATTTTTGACGAGCGGTGTTATAATTGGTGCCGCAGAGTAGGTTCTGCCTGTTGCCCCGCCGCCGTTTGGGAACCCTTCGCATCAGATAACGTCCTGACGTTTATCCTGTCGTCCCCTTTACGAATGCGCTTCTCGTACGGTTATACCGTGACGACTGGGCAATGCGCCGAAACTGTTTTGCTGCGTTTTAAACGCGCAATTCTTTACTTAATTGATGAATTTCGGCATTATCTTGCCGGTTCAAAACTTGGTAGTGATACCCCAGAGGATTAGATGGCCAAAGAAGACAATATTGAAATGCAGGGTACCGTACTTGATACGTTACCTAACACCATGTTTCGCGTAGAGCTGGAAAACGGTCACGTGGTAACCGCGCATATCTCCGGTAAAATGCGTAAAAACTACATCCGCATTTTAACGGGCGACAAAGTGACTGTTGAGCTGACCCCGTACGACCTGAGCAAAGGCCGCATTGTCTTCCGTAGTCGCTAATCGCTTTCGCCTGTAAAGGCAGATGAATAATTAAACAAGGCCGGGATAATTCCCGGCCTTATTTATTGGATTCGTTAGCTGATTAATAGAATTCAATGAATGGCCTGCGGCAAACGGCCAGGGAATGATTTCTGCGGTATATTCTGGGTAAGGATTGTGTAATTTTTAGGCGCCAGAATGACAGAGAATGTGAATCAGGATGGCAGGGTTTTTATTTGAGCTGCCTGTACGGCAGTGCACACGATACTGAGGACGACGGCGCGATCTGCGTGTTTTCTAAGCTGCCTGTACGGCAGTGAACCAGATCATCCAGCTCGACGGCGTAGCGTTTTTTTTCTAAGCTGCCTGCACGGCAGTGAACTGAGGCGCTGCGTCGCTATCTTATTGTTCCGGAATAAAATAATCAACATATCCCTCCTTTAACCCTTTTTTCTCGGCGATTATTTACAATTATAAAAATCAATAACTTAGGGTAATACCCAAAAAAAGGGTCTGCAAGCAGGCTTGGGGTTATGGAACCTGGAGACCGTTGAAATCGATACTGTGAATCCGGGTATGAGGGGCAGTAAATTCATCAGCTATGGCGTGAATAATTGCCTGCGAGGAGAAGGTCGTGCGGTCTTTTTCCCTCACCCTACCCCTCTCCCAAAGGGAGAGGGAATGAGATGGTGCGGCCTGATCCCCTCTCCCAAAGGGAGAGGGAATGAGATGGTGCGGCCTGATCCCCTTTCCCAAAGGGAGAGGGAATGAGATGGTGCGGGCTGATTCCCTATCCCAAAAGAAGAGGGAATATAATCAGACGGGCGATTTATCCTGAATGACACGCATAAAAAAGCCGGGTTAAAAAACCCGGCTTTTAGAGTCACACACCATACACCTTAGTGTGCCGCCTCCGGTTTATGCTTCTGCGCACTCTGGAAATCATACGTCAGCTCATTCTTCGCCGGGTCCAGCGCCACGGTGACCTGACCACCGTCCACCAGCGAGCCAAACAGTAGCTCGTTAGCCAGCGGTTTTTTCAGGTTGTCCTGGATGGCTCGCGCCATTGGACGTGCCCCCATTGCGCGGTCGTAGCCTTTTTCGGCCAGCCAGTTGCGGGCTTCCTGGCTCACTTCCAGCGAGACGCCTTTCTGATCCAGCTGGACCTGCAGCTCGACGATAAACTTATCAACGACCTGATGGATCACCTCGGTTGACAGATGATCGAACCAGATAATGTTGTCCAGACGGTTACGGAACTCCGGCGTAAAGATCTTTTTGATCTCTTCCATCGCATCGGTGCTGTTATCCTGGTGGATAAGGCCGATGGATTTACGCTCGGTTTCACGTACACCGGCGTTGGTGGTCATCACCAGCACCACGTTGCGGAAGTCCGCTTTGCGCCCGTTGTTATCGGTCAGCGTCCCGTTGTCCATTACCTGCAAGAGGATGTTGAACACGTCCGGGTGCGCTTTCTCGATCTCATCGAGCAGCAGAACCGCATGCGGATGTTTAATCACCGCATCGGTCAGCAGCCCGCCCTGATCGAATCCGACGTATCCCGGAGGCGCACCAATCAAACGGCTGACCGTGTGACGCTCCATGTACTCGGACATATCAAAACGCAGCAGCTCAATGCCCAGCGCTTTGGACAGCTGAACCGTTACCTCGGTTTTACCCACACCGGTCGGGCCGGCGAACAGGAAAGAACCCACAGGTTTGTGTTCATGGCCCAGACCCGCACGCGCCATTTTAATGGCTTCGGTCAAGGCCTCAATGGCTTTATCCTGACCAAACACCAGCATCTTCAGACGGTTGCCAAGGGTACGCAGCGTGTCACGGTCGCTCTGAGAAACGCTCTTCTCAGGGATACGCGCAATACGTGCCACCACAGACTCGATATCCGCCACGTTAACGGTTTTCTTGCGTTTGCTGACCGGCATCAGTCGGGCACGTGCCCCGGCCTCGTCAATCACGTCAATCGCTTTGTCCGGCAGATGGCGATCGTTAATGTATTTCACCGCCAGCTCCACCGCCGCACGCACCGCTTTGGCGGTATAACGCACGTCGTGGTGCGCTTCGTACTTCGGTTTCAGGCCGTTGATGATCTGCACGGTTTCGTCCACAGAAGGCTCAGTAATATCAATTTTCTGGAAGCGACGCGCCAACGCACGGTCTTTTTCGAAAATGTTGCTGAACTCCTGATACGTGGTGGACCCCATCACGCGGATCTTGCCGCTGGACAGCAGCGGTTTGATGAGGTTAGCCGCATCCACCTGGCCGCCAGAGGCCGCACCCGCACCGATAATGGTGTGGATTTCATCGATAAACAGGATGCTGCTGGTATCCTGTTCCAGCTGTTTCAGCAGGGCTTTGAACCGTTTTTCAAAATCACCCCGGTATTTGGTGCCCGCCAGCAGAGAGCCGATATCCAGCGAGTAGATGGTGCAATCGGCCATGATTTCCGGCACATCCCCCTGGACGATACGCCAGGCCAGCCCTTCGGCAATCGCGGTTTTCCCGACGCCCGACTCCCCCACCAGCAGCGGGTTATTTTTACGACGACGGCACAAGACCTGGATAGCACGCTCCAGCTCTTTGTCGCGGCCAATCAGCGGATCGATACCGCCCACGCGAGCAAGCTGGTTGAGGTTGGTGGTGAAGTTTTCCATACGATCCTCCCCGCCTGCTTGCTCTTCATTGTTATTGACCTGACTGCCTGGATCCGACGACGGGTTAGGTTCGTCTTTACGCGTTCCGTGAGAGATAAAGTTGACCACATCAAGCCGGCTGACTTCATGTTTACGCAGCAGATAGGCCGCTTGCGACTCCTGCTCACTGAAGATAGCCACCAGCACATTGGCACCGGTCACTTCGCTCCGGCCAGAGGACTGGACGTGGAACACCGCACGCTGCAATACGCGCTGGAAGCTAAGCGTCGGTTGCGTGTCGCGCTCCTCTTCACTGGCGGGCAGCACCGGCGTAGTTTGTTCGATGAAGGCTTCGAGTTCCTGACGCAGCGCCACCAGATCCACGGAGCAGGCTTCCAGCGCTTCGCGGGCAGATGGGTTGCTAAGCAGTGCAAGCAGCAAGTGCTCGACCGTCATAAACTCATGTCGGTGCTCACGCGCTCTGGCGAAAGCCATGTTTAAACTGAGTTCCAGTTCTTGATTGAGCATAGGCACCTCCCCCAATTTTTTATGCCTTTTCAGGCTTTTTCCAGCGTACACAGCAACGGATGCTCGTTCTCCCTCGCATATTCGTTCACCATCGCGACTTTCGTCTCGGCGACTTCTGCGGTAAAGATCCCGCAAATCGCTTTACCACGATAGTGAACGGTAAGCATCAGTTGCGTTGCACGTTCTACATCATAAGAAAAGAACTTTTGTAGCACGTCAATAACAAATTCCATCGGCGTGTAATCATCGTTCATTAACATAACTTTATACATAGATGGCGGTTTTAGCGCGTCGCGCAGTTTATCTTCCGCCAGCTGGTCAAAATCCAGCCAGTCATTCGTCTTACCCATTGTCAGTCTTCATCTCTGAATCTACCTCAGATGGCCGATAGCAAACACCTATTACTGCCATCCGCGATGTCTGTCACATTCCCGCCAATAGCGTTAACTGCTTCAAACTTTGATTAATTGTTGACCCTTCTCCGGTGCCAAACGCTTGACGCTAGGGTTGGTTTCTCTAAATTGTACAAGCGTGAACTGGCGAGGTTTTGAACAGCCCCCACTTCACCTCCGGTTCATTCCATCTTACTTAATAAGATATACGAAGGATGTCGAAGCATGGAAACGGGTATTGTTAAGTGGTTCAACAACGCCAAAGGGTTTGGATTCATCTGCCCTGAAGGCGGCGGCGAAGACATCTTCGCTCACTATTCCACCATTCAGATGGATGGTTACAGAACGCTAAAAGCCGGGCAGTCGGTTCGGTTTGATGTTCATGAGGGTCCGAAAGGCAATCATGCCAGTCTCATTGTGCCCCTTGAAGCAGAAACGGTTGCTTAGCTCTTAACTTCATTGTGTACATCACGCGGTCAAAATGCCAGCCCGATCGGCTGGCATTTTTATTCAGGGCATCCCGCGTCCGGTTTACTCACGGGCTAACGCATCGACGGGATCCAGTCGCGCCGCATTGCGGGCCGGTAACCAGCCAAACAGAATGCCGGTAAAGCTCGAACATAAAAATGCCGTCAGCAACGCAAAGGGGGAAAAACCAATTTCCCAGCCGGGTAAAAAGAGCTGCAGCGTAAAAGCAATGAGCATCGACAGCGCAATCCCTAACGCGCCGCCCACCAGACAAACCAGCACCGCTTCAATCAAAAACTGTTGCAGCACGTCACTGGCTCTGGCGCCTACCGCCATACGGATCCCGATTTCTCGCGTGCGCTCTGTCACCGATACCAGCATGATATTCATCACGCCAATCCCCCCGACAACCAGTGAAATCACCGCCACCAGCGTCAGGAACAGCTGAAGAGTACGTGTGGTCTTTTCCGCCGTTTTCAAGAGACCGTCCATATTAAAGGTGACGAAATCCTTTTTGCCATGCCGAAGCGTTAACAGACGTTCAAGCTGCTGTTCCGCCTGTGTGCTGTCGAAGCCCTCCTTCACGCGAACGGTGATCGAGTTAAGCCAGGACTGCCCCATAATGCGCCCGGAGAGGGTGGTATAAGGGAGCCAGACACGCAGGAGTTTACTGCTGCCAAACATCGACTGCTTCTCCTCCGCCACGCCAATCACCGTGGCGGGCATATTGCCCACCAGAATCACTTCTCCCACCACCCGTGTCTTGTTGGGGAAGAGTTGTTTACGCGAATTTTCATCGAGCACGACCACCTGCGCCCTGCCCGCCAGCTGTTCGGCATTGAACGTCGCCCCTTCACTAAACGTCATGCCATAGACCGTGAAAAAATCACCGCTGACGCCGTTTGCGCTGGCGGCGACATCAATGTTGTCATAGCGCAGCCGCAGGTTTTGCGATACCGCAGGCGTCGCTGAATTCACCCAGGGCTGTTTCTGAATGGCCGCCAAATCGGCATACTTCAGTGCCTGCTGATTTTGCGGTTCATCGTCACCGAAATCTTTTCCGGGATAGACATCAATGGTGTTGGTGCCGATCGCCCGGATATCCGCGAGCACCAGCTGCTTGGCCGCATCACCGACCACCACAATCGATACCACCGACGCGATACCGATAATGATCCCGAGCATGGTCAACAGGGTGCGCATTTTATTGGCGGCCATCGCCAGCCAGGCCATCGTCAGCGCCTCACGAAAGCCGCTGACGAACTGGCCCCAGCCCGTTGGCGGCGGAAGGACCTCCCGGTGCACGCCCGCCCGGGATTTTTTAGCCGGGGGGTTGCTGACCAGTTCACCGTCGTGGATTTCAATGATCCGTTCAGCCTGTGAGGCCACCAGAGGATCGTGGGTGACAATAATCACCGTATGCCCCTGATCGCGAAGCTGATGCAGGATCGCCATCACCTCTTCACCCGAATGGCTGTCGAGCGCCCCGGTGGGTTCATCCGCCAGAATGACCTGGCCGCCGTTCATCAGCGCGCGAGCGATACTCACCCGCTGCTGCTGACCGCCAGAAAGCTGCGACGGTTGATAATCCACCCGCTCCGCAAGCCCCAGCCGCGTTAACAGGTTCTTTGCCCGCTCCAGACGTTTTTTTCGTTCCACGCCGGCGTACACCGCGGGAACTTCCACGTTTTGCGCCGCCGTCAGATGCGACAGCAAATGATAACGCTGGAAGATAAAGCCAAAATGTTCGCGACGCAGTTGTGCCAGCGCGTCGCTATCCAGCGTCGACACGTCCGTGCCCGCCACGCGGTAGGTCCCGCTGGTCGGTTTATCCAGACAGCCGAGAATATTCATCAGGGTGGATTTACCGGAACCCGAAGCCCCCACAATGGCGATCATCTCGCCTGCCTCAACGCGCAAAGAGATGCCTTTCAGGACCTCTACCGAGCCATCCCCGGAAGGATAGCTCCGGCGAATATCATTCAGCTCGAGCAATGCGGTCATTTCGCTGCTCCCGGCAGATTTTCACCGATAACGACCTCTTCACCCTCTTCCAGGCCTTTAACAATCGCGACATCCGTATCGTTGCGATCGCCAATTTCAACTTCACGTTCGCGGGTTTCACCGTTACGCAGCACTTTTACTTTATAACGGTTGTTGCCCACCGGTTCGCCCAGCGCCGCCAGCGGCACGGTGAGGACGTCTTTCACGCCTGTGAGTTGAATATGCACCTGCGCCGTCATATCCAGCCGAAGCACGCCATGGGGGTTAGGCACCTCGAAACGCGCATTGTAAAAAATCGCGTCGTTGACCTTTTCTGGCGTGGGCAAAATATCCTTCAGTACGCCTTCATAGCGCGTCTGCGGATCGCCCAGCACCGTAAACCAGGCTTTTTGCCCGGGCTTCAGGTGGATCACATCCGCTTCGGATACCTGCGCTTTCACCAGCATCGTGCCCATATCCGCCAGGGTCAGAATATTGGGCGCCTGTTGCGCAGCAATCACCGTTTGTCCCTGAAGGGTGGTGATTTGCGTCACTTCGCCCGCCATCGGCGCCACGATGCGGGTATAGTCGAGGTTAGTTTTTGCCGTATCCAGTGACGCCTGATTACGTTTAATCTGCGCGTCGATCGTGCCAATCTGCGCCTGTTTTACCGCCAGTTCCGTGATCGCGGTATCCAGATCCTGGCGTGAAATCGCCTGCGTTTTCGCCAGCGCCTGCTGTCGCCCAAGGGTAACCTGAGCCAGCTTGCGCTCGGCGTCCGCCTGGCTACGTTGCGCCCGTAACTCCATCAGCGTCGCTTCGACTTCGCGGATTTGGTTTTCCGCCTGCTCGGGGTCTATCACCCCCAGAAGCTGACCTTTTTTCACCTTATCGCCGATTTCAACCGACAAGGTTTTCAACTGACCGCTCACCTGGGCGCCCACGTCAACTTTACGCAGCGCATCCAGTTTGCCGGTGGCGAGCACGCTTTGCTGGAGTTCTCCCGGGCGGACAATCAACGTTTGATACTGTGGCACAGGCGCATTCAGCACCTGCCACAGCCAGAATCCACCTGCCAGCACAATAACGGCCAGCAGAAGATACAGCGTCCTGCGTTTTCCCTTAAGGTTCATAAATATTCCAATTAAATGTTCCGGCATTGATAACAATCGATTCTATCTAAACTGTTCATCAACGAAACCCTTGTTTTTGAGGGCATGAATAGTTTGTTGACGAGATGTTGAAATCTTCCCTGCTGAAATACAGATCTTCTCCAGAAGCCGGGATTTATCATGTCTTCCATTGTCGATACACCGTATTCACAGCAACCTCAACCAAAATCGGGCTGGCAACTTTTCCGTCAGCTTGCCACGGGCAAACTCGCTCCGGGGCTGGCATGGCAAAATCCTGCCTATCGTCGCAAATTTATGCTGCGCTCGTTGGCAACGCCTTTCAGCACGGCCCACCTGCTTGCCTCGCTGGCGGAGCAGCCACGGCTGTTACAGATGCTTAACGTGCAGCCCGGTTTACCCTGCCGTCTGCACCGCCCCTGGTTGTCGGTGAAAATGAACCGTCAACAAACTCGTGAAGCCCTGACCGGCCACTATCAGGCTATGCATGAACATCTTCCGGCCACGCTGGTCAACGGTTATCTGTCCAAACAGGGGGTAACCTTACTGACCCTGACCGGAAAAGACGAGCAGCACTTTACCATTCGACTGTGCGCCGATGCGTTCCTCGATAAAGAAGGGGAAGCCACGCTGGCGTTTTGCGATCGTGAAGGAACCGTTCTCGCCGAAATGACCTTTACGCTGTGCCAGTTCGACGGAAAATTGACGCTGTTTATCGGGGGATTGCAGGGAGCGAAATCCTTTGTACCACACGAACTGATCCAGGGCGCAACAAAAGCCTGTCACGGTTTATTCCCGAAACGGTTAATTCTCGAAGCCGCCATGGCGCTGGGGGCGGCCTTCCCGGTCGAGCAGATTATGGCGGTAAGTAATGCGACCCATATCTACCGCAGCCTGCGCTACCGTAAGAAAAAAGAGGGCAAGCTGCTGGCCGATTATGACAGTTTCTGGCGCTCCATGGGCGGCGAGCAGGAGGCCCACGGGCACTTCCTTCTGCCGCTTACCCTGCCGCGTAAACCTATGGAAGAGATCGCCAGTAAAAAACGTGCGGAGTACCGTCGTCGTTATGAACTGCTCGACAGCCTGGCCGCGCAGGTCAACCAGGCCACGCGCGGTTAATCGGCTTTCCCGCGGGCCAGCCACAGCACGCGGGAAAACATTTTACGTAGCAGGGCCGGTACGGACTCCACGCCACGTCTTCCGGCTTCAGCGGCGACTTCAATCGCCAGATCTGGTTTTGACGAGCGGTGAATGGCCTTGGTGATAATCCGGCGCATGTTCATTGGCACACCTACCGGGATCATCGCAATCCGATGAAACACGTCGGCGAACCCCTGACGGTACATGAAATGCTCCATGTCGAGCGCCGGTAGGGTCGTCAGATGCTCTCGTTCGTCGTCACTGTTGTTATTGAGCAGCCCCCGAACCGTGCTGGCGTACTTTTTCCCCGCTTCATCACCATCCACCAGTACGTGCCATTCAATCCCCATACGCCGGGCAAATTTAATCAGGGGTTTTAAGCCCGACTGGGCAAACTCAATGACTTTGATGCCCTCGGCATCGAAATGATGCCCGCACTGACGGGCCAGTTCGTTGATCACCCAGGTTTCCGTCTCCCCTTCAACCAGCAGCCAGCAGCGGGCAAAAAGCGATGACGCGCGGTTGAAACGAATGTGGAAAGCGATGCGGCGGCCATCTTCAGCGCTTAACCCGCCCGGTCCAAGGCGAAATGCCGAAACGCGCGAAGACTCACGCACCAGCCGACACACATGCTCTACCGGCGTCAGCGAGAGCAGTTCGCCGGAGTTAGTCGTGGTGACGCGTTGCAGCGGCAGCAAATTCAGTAAATGCCACGCCACAGAGAGCATAATAGGATGCAGCCGCGTTTCGGGATCTTCCACCAGCAACAGGGGCCGGGCATCCCGGTCCAGGCGGACATTACCTTTCGCCATCAGCAACGTCGAAAAGAGTCCAAGCAGAATCACCCGGTGCGCCCGACCACCCGGCCGGTCGATCATCCGGTTGATAATGTCCAGATAACGCCAGCTTCGCTGCTCGTCGTGGGAGCGACGCCGCATCAGACGATTGCGGCTTTGCGCGCTGCCCTGCTCAGAAAAGTAATGCTCCAGTAGCTGGACCATCGCCGACAGCCCCTGGCGAATCTGCCCGTCCGTCAGATTTTGCGGATGGGAGACCAGCTCACGCGCCAGAAAATCCAGCTCGCGGGCGGTCACCTCCACCTGTGGCACATTAGGCACCGCACCATTACGGATCCGGCGCATAAAGCGGGCGTCCCGCAGCCTTAACACCGGCATCAGACGCACCAGGTGACGCGCTCGCTCGTCGATGTCATCCAGGGGGATCAGATGCCCACCGGCGTCCATAAATCCGCGCAGCGTCATTACGCTGTCGTCTTCGCCCAGCTCGCCTTCAAGCCGGTAAAAAATGCGCTGGTAGCCATCGTCGCCACGCACCCAGCAGTCGGCAAGCGGACGGTAGCGTCGCACCCGATGGCGGCCCGGTTCGGTTTCGCGAAAGGTCAGGACAATATGCAAATGATGTTCGCGCCCGTGGATATCCCCTGGCGGGAACCAAAAATCCTCACGAACAAAGCTGTAGAGATCGGTATCGGGTGAAAGCAGTAACGTCAGGGCATCCAACAGGCTGGATTTCCCCCAGGCGTTCTCACCAATTAACACGTTGTTCTGTTCCAGCATTAGCGACAAGCGATTGATGCCACGGAACCCTACAATATCCACTCGTTCGAGAAGCATAAATCCTCCGCCTGATGAGCACTTTTTCCTTCAAGTTATCAGCAGTATAGCGGGAGCGGTGCCGGTAAGACACCTCCGTACCCTTTGCGAGGTAAATCTCATTCATTTTTTAAGGCTGACTTTCAAATGAAATAGCGCTTCAGGACCATTCACACGCGCAGGCGTTGTAGACTATGCTCTATTTACCTTCCTCCCGAACAAGGAATGACATCACATTGCCTTAAATCAAATTTATCGAATTTATTTAAGTAGCGAAGGGATGTTGTTGGTTTCTAAAATAATGGCTCTTTGAGTCGTCATCCCTTTATGGCGATAAATCTCTGCTCGCCGGAACGCGTGCGGAAAATTATTATTTTGAGGTGGTTATGTTTAGAAAATTAGCGGCGGAATGTTTTGGTACATTCTGGCTGGTGTTTGGTGGTTGCGGCAGCGCTGTTCTGGCCGCAGCCTTCCCTGAATTAGGCATTGGTTTCGCAGGCGTGGCCTTAGCCTTTGGTTTAACCGTCTTAACCATGGCTTTTGCCGTCGGACATATTTCCGGGGGCCATTTTAACCCGGCGGTAACCCTGGGCCTGTGGGCCGGTGGCCGTTTCCCGGCAAAAGAGGTCATTGGATATATTATCGCACAGGTGGTTGGCGGTATTATTGCCGCAGCTGTCCTTTACGTTGTGGCGAGCGGTAAAGCCGGCTTTGACGCTGCCACCAGCGGATTTGCCTCAAACGGCTATGGCGAACACTCTCCAGGCGGTTTCTCAATGCTGTCTGCCATTGTGATTGAGATTGTCCTGACGGCTGGATTCCTGCTGGTGATTCACGGTGCAACGGATAAACATGCTCCGGCAGGTTTTGCCCCTATTGCGATCGGTCTGGCATTAACCCTGATTCACCTGATCTCGATTCCTGTCACCAACACCTCCGTAAACCCAGCCCGCAGCACCGCCGTGGCGATTTTCCAGGGCGGCTGGGCGCTGCAACAGCTTTGGCTGTTCTGGGTGATGCCTGTCATCGGCGGTATTCTAGGCGGTCTTCTGTACCGTACGCTGCTGGAAAAACGCGATTAAGGCAGAGTTCTGTTCGGCGTCGGGCGGTATTAACGCCTGCCGCTGTGATTGACCCTCCCCTTTCAAGGCCAGGTATGGCGTAGCCGCCACCTGGCTTTTTTTGTCGCTTTACTGAACAGCCTTTATTGGGTAGTGTCTCTGGCGCTTAACAGACATTCAAAAGGACCCGGCTGTTCATGTTTTCAGGACTCTTAATCATTCTGCTCCCGTTAATCCTGGGCTATCTCATCCCCCTTCGCCATGATGCGGCGTTAAAGCTGATTAACCGTTTTCTCAGCTGGATTGTGTACATCATCCTTTTTTTCATGGGAATCAGCCTGGCGTTCCTGGATAATTTGGCCACCAATCTCCTGTCCATACTGCATTATTCTGTTGTGACGATTGTAGTTATTTTAGCCTGTAATATTGCCGCGCTTTTCTGGCTTGAACGCACCCTGCCGTGGCGAAATCACCATCAGCAGGAAAAGCTGCCCTCGCGTATTGCCATGGCCCTGGAATCTTTAAAACTGTGCGGCGTAGTGGTATTAGGTTTTCTGCTCGGCCTCACCGGCCTGGCATTTTTAAAACATGCCACCGAGGCCAGTGAATATACCCTGATCTTCCTGCTGTTCCTGATTGGCATTCAGCTCAGAAATAATGGCATGACGCTGAAACAGATTGTCCTTAATCGACGGGGAATGATTGTCGCCGTTGTGGTAGTGGCAAGCTCGTTAATCGGCGGCGTGATTAACGCGTTTATTCTGGGGTTGCCGCTAAAAACCGGGCTGGCCATGGCCTCCGGTTTTGGCTGGTATTCGCTTTCCGGTATTTTGCTGACGGAGTCCTTCGGGCCGGTAATTGGCAGCGCTGCGTTCTTTAACGATCTGGGCCGCGAGCTGATCGCCATCATGCTCATCCCGGGCCTGGTGCGTCAAAGCCGGTCCACGGCGCTGGGGCTGTGCGGCGCCACCTCCATGGACTTCACTCTGCCGGTATTACAACGTTCAGGTGGCCTTGAGCTGGTGCCCGCCGCCATCGTACATGGGTTTATTTTAAGCCTGCTTGTCCCCATTTTGATGGCTGTTTTCTCCGCATAATACCTCTCTGGCGGTAGCCTGCTACCGCCAAAATTGCGCTAAATCAATAACCCTCGACTTTGTATAAGAAAGACCTTTTCACCGGTTCTGCACAGGCATAATCTTAAACATGTATATCAAATATAACTTTAACAGGTGTGTCTATGTTTTGTGTGCAATGTGAACAAACCATCCGTACCCCAGCCGGCAATGGCTGCTCTTACGCACAGGGTATGTGCGGGAAAACCGCAGAAACGTCTGACCTGCAAGATTTGCTGATTGCCGCACTGCAGGGGCTGTCCGCCTGGGCTGCGAAAGCGCGCGAATATGGCATCGTCGATCACTATGTCGATAATTTTGCGCCCCGCGCGTTTTTCTCCACGCTCACTAACGTTAACTTCGACTCCCCGCGCATCGTCGGCTATGCCCGTGAAGCCATTGCGCTGCGTGAAGCGTTAAAAGCACAAAGTCTGGAGATCGACGCCAGTGCCGCCGTGGATAACCCGATGGCAGACCTGCAGCTGGTGAGTGACGATCTGGGCGACCTGCAACGTCAGGCCGCCGAATTTACCCCGAACAAAGACAAAGCGGCCATTGGCGAAAACATTCTCGGCCTGCGTCTGCTCTGCCTGTATGGCCTGAAAGGCGCTGCCGCCTACATGGAACACGCCCATGTACTGGGCCAGTACGACAACGAAATCTATGTCCAGTACCATAAAATCATGGCGTGGCTGGGCACCTGGCCTGCCGATATGAATGCGCTGCTTGCGTGTTCCATGGAAATCGGTCAGATGAACTTCAAGGTGATGAGCATTCTGGATGCGGGTGAAACCCGTGCTTATGGTCATCCAACGCCGACTCAGGTCAACGTTAAAGCCACCGCCGGCAAGTGTATCTTGATCTCTGGGCACGACCTGAAAGACCTCTACAACCTGCTGCAACAGACCGAAGGCACCGGCGTTAACGTCTACACCCACGGCGAAATGCTGCCCGCCCACGGCTACCCTGAGCTGCGCAAATTTAAACATCTGGTCGGTAACTACGGTAGCGGCTGGCAGAACCAGCAGGTGGAGTTTGCCCGTTTCCCGGGCCCAATCGTGATGACCTCTAACTGCATCATTGACCCAACCGTTGGCGCGTATGACGACCGCATCTGGACCCGCAGCATCGTCGGCTGGCCGGGCGTGAGCCACCTCGAAGGTGACGATTTCGCACCGGTCATTACTCAGGCGCAACAGATGGCTGGCTTCCCGTTCAGCGAAATCGAACATCTGATCACCGTCGGCTTTGGGCGTGAAACCCTGCTTGGCGCGGCGGATTCGCTGATTGATCTGGTCAGCCGTGAAAAACTGCGCCACATCTTCCTGATTGGCGGCTGTGATGGCGCACGCGGTGAGCGTAACTACTTCACCGATTTCGCCACCCGCGTGCCGGAAGACTGCCTGATCCTGACGCTGGCCTGCGGTAAATACCGTTTTAACAAGCTGGACTTCGGCAATATCGAAGGTCTGCCACGTCTGATCGATGCGGGTCAGTGTAATGACGCCTACTCAGCGATCATTCTGGCCGTCACGCTGGCAGAAAAACTGGGCTGCGGCGTGAACGACCTGCCGCTGTCGCTGGTGCTCTCCTGGTTTGAACAGAAAGCGATTGTCATCCTGCTGACCCTGCTTTCCCTGGGCGTGACCAACATTGTGACCGGCCCAACCGCACCTGGCTTCCTCACGCCGGACCTGCTGGCCGTGCTGAACGAGAAGTTTGGTCTACGTTCCGTGACCACCGTAGAAGAAGATATGCAGCAACTGCTGAGCGCGTAAGGAGTTATTCATGACCATGCCAACCTCACAATGTCCGTGGCGGATGCAGGTTCATCACATCCATCAGGAGACGCCGGATGTGTGGACGCTGTCCCTGCTGTGCCATGACTACTATCCGTACCGTGCAGGTCAGTATGCGCTGGTCAGTGTCCGCCACTCAGCGGACACGCTGCGCGCCTACACGATCTCCTCAACGCCAGGGGTGAGCGAGTACATCACGCTCACTATCCGCCGTATCGATGATGGCGCAGGCTCGCAGTGGCTGACCCGGGACGTGAAGCGCGGGGATTACCTCTGGCTGTCGGACGCACAGGGGGATTTCACCTGTGACGATAAAGCGGAGGATAAATTCCTGCTGCTGGCCGCCGGGTGCGGCGTCACGCCGATCATGTCAATGCGTCGCTGGCTGGCGAAAAACCGTCCGCAGGCGGATGTTCAGGTGATCTTCAACGTGCGCTCGCCGCAAGATGTGATTTTTGCTGAAGAGTGGCGTCACTATCCGGTCACGCTGGTGGCGGAACACAACGCGACCCACGGTTTTGTCCCGGGTCGTTTGAGCCGCGAATTGCTGCAAAGCGTACCGGATCTTGCAGAACGTACCGTGATGACCTGCGGCCCGGCACCCTACATGGACGCCGTGGAAGCAGAGGTGAAAGCGCTCGGCGTGACGCGCTTCTTCAAAGAGCAGTTCTTTACACCGGTGGCAGAGGCCGCGACGAGCGGCATCAAATTCACGAAGCTGCAACCGGCCCAGACCTTCTTTGGCCGGGTGGGCACCACGCTGCTGGAAGCACTGGAAAGCAACAACGTTCCTGTCGTTGCCGCCTGTCGTGCGGGCGTATGCGGGTGTTGTAAAACGAAGGTGGTCTCAGGGGACTATACGGTGAGCAGCACCATGACGTTAACCGACGCAGAAATCGCCGAGGGATACGTGCTCGCCTGCTCCTGCCACCCCCAGGGGGAGCTGGTTCTGGCGTAAAGCTAACGCATGACAACAGCCCGGGCACCTTTGGCGCCCGGGCTTTTTTTTCACCGCAATGCGCCATACACCTGATCGACAATCCAGCCATACGTGGAAGCAGGCAGTAAGCCGCTTTCAAAGACATTGGGATTCGCTTTTGGATCCGCCACAGGGGAATGGGGCCGGTTACCCAGAATCACAATCGCCATGTGGTTCACGGGATCAATCGCCGTTAAGGTGCCTGTCCATCCCGTATGCCCGTAAGTCTCTGGACTGGCGAGTGTGCCAAAGGTTGGCGTCATGGCGGAAGTTCCATTCACGCGCCAGCCGAGCCCAAAGGTCTTGTCCTCCGCTGAACTGCGCGTAAATGCCTCCACCACCTTGCGATCGAACAGTCTGGTCTGCCCGTACTGCCCGCCGTTGAGCATCACCTGCATCAGCACCGCCATATCACCCGTCGTGGAAAAGAGCCCCGCATGACCGGAAACGCCACCCATCGAATACCAGGCTTTTTCGTCATGCACTTCCCCCCAGATCGTCGAAGTGCGAATGTGCGGGAAGGTGATGACACCGTCTCGCGTATTGCCATTCAGCTCCGTGGCGGCAATTTGCTCCGGACGGAAGCCTTTTTTCAGCGGATTAAATACCGTGTTATGCAGGCCCAACGGGCGATAGATCGTCTCTTCGACATACTGGTCCAGCGGCATTCCGGTCACGGCTTCGATAATAAACCCGAGGATCATATAATCCACGTCGCTGTAAATATGACGCGTACCGGGGGTGTAGGTCAGCGGCGTGCGGTTGATTTTGTCTAAGGTGGTGCGTTTGTCCTGGGAAAAGAGCGCCCCAGCCACCTGCTGATTAGGATACTGCGGATCGGCGGGAAACCCCGCCGTGTGATGCAGAATATCAATAATGCGCAGGCGATCTTTACCCTTGATGGTATCGGTCGGCTGATCGGCGAAGCCCGGCAGGTACGTTGCCACGCGATCGTCCACCGACACTTTGCCTTCGTACACCAGCTTCTGCAGCGCAAAATTTGTCGCATACATCTTGGTATTAGACGCTAAATCATAAAGGGTACTGGTGGTGGCTTTAATCGGCACCGCTATTAACGCCGAACCGTTGTACTTTTTCGCATCGCCCCAGGCTTTCTGCCAGACAATGGCATTGTCTTTCACAATCAGCACGTTCATGCTCGGATAGCCCGCATCCACCTGCTGTTGGATCCAGCCGTCAAGCCTGGCGAGCTTCTGGCTGTCAAATCCCACGCTTTCCGGGCTGGCATGATGCAGCACCGGAGATTCAGCGGCGAGTGCCGTTGAAGAGAGCAACAATAACGCCGCACAAATGGTATTCGCTTTCATACCTGTGTCCTCATCCTAAGTCGACATTTTTACAGCCAAACAGTGCCGTTGCGATAAAACCGGCGACATACGCCACCACCACACCGCCAGCGTAAACGGCGATAGCAGGCACGATACCCTGATCGGAGGTCATTAACGGCAATGCCACCAGCCCCGACGGACCAAAGGCGCTGTTCAGCCCGACCGGCAACCCCATCCAGGCGATAAAACCAATGAACAGCCCGCCCGCCGCGCCCCCGACGCAAGCGGTGATAAAAGGCTTCATGCGCGGTAACGTTACGCCATAGATCAGCGGCTCACCCACGCCCAGAAAGCCCGGGATGATCGCTCCGCGAATCTGAGACCGCAGCGTAGAGCTTTTATCGGCTTTCCAGTACAGCGCCAGCGCCGCCCCAACCTGCCCCGCGCCCGCCATCGACAGAATTGGGAACAGGGAGTTAAAGCCCTGGCTGTCCATCAGCGCCAGATAGACCGGAATAAAGCCCTGGTGCACGCCAAACACCACCGCAATCAGGAATACGCCTGCCAGCACCGCACACCCGAGCGGGTTGCTGTTAAGGTGCGTGAAGAGCCAGGACATCCCCTGGAACAGCCAGACCCCAATCGGCATGATAATGATAAAGGTCAGTGCCGCCGTCACCAGCAGCGTCAGCATGGAGGTTAAAATCATGTCCAGCTCATCAGGAATAAAACGCCTGATCGTGCGTTCGATTTTGGCCCCCGCCCAGGCGGCAAGCAGCACGCCGATAATGTTTCCGCGCGGATCAATGGCGTGACCAAAAAAGTCCTGCAGACCGGAGTAGTAGCCCACCGTCGCCGCCGGGTTGTAGCCGAGGATAAAGAGCGAAGCGATAATGGCGCCATTGACGCCCGTGCCGCCAAACGCCTTCTGCGCGTTATAGCCCACCAGGATGACGAGGAAGGTGAACAGTCCTTTACTGAAAACCTTCAGGAAGTTGAGCGCATCCGGAAGCGTGCCTTTCGCATCCGGCGCGACATGCATCATGGTACCGATTAGCGTGGCGATACCCAGCATCAGACCGGCAGCAATAAACCCCGGAATCAGCGGCGTAAAGATGGTGGCAAAATTAGCGAGGAACTGCTGCAGCGAAGAGTGTTGTTTACTTTTGAGCTGACTTTTATTCTCTGCCGCGATGGCGTTGAGATCTTTTTTGCCAAGCAGGGTGTTCATCCCTTCTGCGGCGCGCTGCGCTTTACCGACGCCAAAAATAACCTGCACTTCATTCCCGTTAATCACTACCCCACTCACCTTCCCGGACAGTTTTTGCGAGATATCAGGCTGAATCGCATTTACATCATTCACCCGGATGCGTAATCGGGTCATACAGTTTCCACAACTGAGGATGTTTTCCTCACCACCCACCAACGTCAGAATTTCCGTTAACAACTGGGGATCGATGCTCTTCGACATTACATGCTCTCTTCTTTGTAAGTGAGTAACCATTTCATAAAGATCACTTTTTGTTTGTCTGACAACCCGATGAATGCTCGCTTAACCTTTTCTGCCGCATCGTGATTTTCCGCAGGTGCCGGGACGTTTTCCGCCCTTTTGCTGTTCAGCAATGCGTTAAAATCGGTAAAAAGGGTGACGCCCTCTTTATCTATTTTCTCCCGCGTAAAAGGGACCGCGCGATTCCCGGCCATCAGCGAAAAGTGCGGGTTTAACGCCTCGCGTTTTGCCTCACGTTCATTGCTGACGTTTCCTGCCGTCAGCATCAGTGGCTCATTGCCCGAATAATGAAACGTCAGCAGATAAAACGCCGAGGTAATACGTCCTTTACCCTGATTAACAGATTCAGGATTAATAGGGCTATCAAACTTGATCACCAGCTTTTGTTCCCCATCCGCTAACGCCACCTGCTTCGAAAACATGGACACTTTAGCGGCTTTTGCCGCCATGACAACGACGTTATCGCCAATCTGCATATTCCGTTGCGCAAACCCTGAATGGGTAAAAATAAGCAGAAATAACAGCAGTAATCTCTTCATATTTACTCCTGCGGGAAAGGACAATGCAAATGTCCTTTCCCAAAACGTTTTGAAAATGCGGGCGAACGTCAAAATTCGTAGCGTAATCCGAGGTGGAAATAGTCATCGTCCGGATCGCTACCGCCAAACGACACCAGGCTATTGGTTACCCGATTCACCCCGGCCTCACCGTTACGCCATGAGTAAGAGGCGTATATCGAACTTTTGGCGGTCGCTTTGTATTGCACTTCAAAGGTCGCATCGCGCAGTTTGAGTCCGTCGCCATCGGTATTTTCCAGATGACGATAGCCCGTGCGGAGCCACCACGCCGGCGTCAGGCTGTAAACAAATGTGGCTTCATAATCTTTGTCAGTACTGTCTGGCCGCCCGTCGAGATACTCAACGGTGTCCTCTGCATAGAGCAAGCCGAACATCGCATCGCCCAGGTAGTAGCGCGCCCCTGCGCCCCACATCTGATATTTGTCGGCGTCATCGTCCGACTGAACCGAGGTGTCGTCATGGCTGGCCTGCGATTGCTGAAGAGCCAGAACCGGCTGAAATTTTCCGGCGTTCCCCATATCCAGGGTATAGCGCACCGCGGCGTTAACGCCGTAATCGAGGTCGGAACTGTTATTGCCCAGAATCCATGCGGTGGAGAAATCGACATCGCCGATCGTGTTTTGATACTGGATCGTGCCGTCCTGACGAAACACCTGCACGGCGGTAGGGTCGATAAAGTTGGCCTGCCGCGCCATGGCAACATCAGAACTGGCAAACACATCGCCAATGTCGGTGAACATGATCAGCCCCGAGGAGACACGCCCCGCCGTGACCTTTCCCCATTCGGCAAAATCCAGCCCCGCCCAGACGTAACGCGCCGTAAAATCATCCGGGTCTTCGGCTTTGATGTTGTTGGCATACTCCGCCGCATTCACCTGGTATTGAGTAAATCCGATCACCGCCAGCTTCTCGTTGATCGCCTGACGGGCCGAAAAGCCAATACGGGCGTCGAAATCGCCGGAGGTGTCCCCGGTTTTTTTATCGGAGACGTTAAAACCCAGACGACCATATAAATCGATGTTCGATCCATCATCTGCCTGATATATCACGGCGGCATTGCCGCAAAACGTCACTGTAAATAATATCCCAGCTAAATACTTCAATCCATTATTCATATTCCATCCTTATCAATCGTATTGTCATTCTTCATTTTCTGGCAAGAGATAATTAATGCGGGAGGAATCATTGATCACTTTTATAAAGTTTAAAATGGAATTAACGTTTCATTTTTAATGATTTGTGACAGAATTCAAAATAAAACCATGCCAGCAGATGAATTATAATTTGTATTTATACATTGAATAAATTATATTCCCCAGTTAACTCGGTAGGGAGAAGGCATATCACGTGGGATATATCAATAAAATAAAATCGGGTCTGGAAAACTATTCACCCACAGAAAGAAAAATAGCGATTTATATCGTTAACAATATTGAATTACTCAAAGATGCGACCACCCACTCGCTGGCGTCGCGCCTGCAGGTGGCCCAATCCTCCATCAGTAAATTTGCCAAAAAAGTGGGGGCGAAAGGCTTTACCGAGCTAAAAATCTCTATTATCAGTGAAAATAAAACGGAAAATGAGCCCGTTCTGCACAGCTCGATCAATAAATCCGACTCGCTGCAGGTGATAGCGGAAAAGCTCATCCTTGAAAAGCGGATGGCGCTGGAAAAAACCACACACTGTATCCACTTTCCCACGCTCACCACGATTATTCATGCGCTAGATAAAGCCCGTTTAATTCAGATTACCGGCCTTGGCGCATCGGCGCTTGCCGGGAAAGATCTCGCTTTTAAGTTGATGAAAATTGGCTATAACGTGGCCTGCGAAGTGGACTCTCACGTTCAGCTGACCGTTGCTCAGGCACTCACGTCGGCTGACGTACAGATTGTGCTCTCCTACTCCGGCAGAAAAAAAGAGATTAACCTGGCGGCACATGCCGCAAAAGCCAAGGGCGCGACGGTGATCGCCATCACCTCTGTGAATAAAAGCCCGCTACGGCGCATTGCCCATTATGCCGTGGATACCCTGTCAAACGAGGACGAATGGCGCAGCTCATCCATCTCTTCACGTACGGCGCAAAACTGTATCACCGACCTGATTTTTATCGGGCTTTTGCAGCTGCACGATCTCCGCTCGCTGAATATGATTAAGCAAAGCCGTGAGTTAATTGGCAAACTGGAGTAACCCCTTGCCCGGCGCAAGGATCTGCGCCGGGCCGATGCCTATTGCCAGGCCGGACGGGTCGCCACGGAGTAACGTCCTGCCCCTAAAGCCGCCACCGCCAGCGCTCCAATAAAGAAGTACACCAGGCTCTCGATAGCCCAGGCCCCTACCGCATCCAGCGCGAAGGTTTTGCCGGTGCCCACCATCAGCCACGCCACAATCATGGTAAACGCCAGAACCAACGCTGCCGGGCGGGTGAAAATGCCCAGCACGATCAGCACGGGCGCGACCACTTCGCCAATCAATACGCCGTAGGCAATAAACCCGGGCAGCCCTTTCTCCACCAGCATGCCGCTGATAAAGCCCACCCCACCAAATAACTTATGCAGACCGTGGAACAGCATAAGCCCGCCTACGGCAAGACGGAGTAAGAGCTTGCCAAAATCTTCATGCGTTAGCGTTTTATTAACAGACATTAACAATGATTTAACCATTTGAAATGATTCCTGTTTTCACCTGAGGTCACACCACAATATGACGATTTGTTTCCCAATGAAAGCAACGATTAATAAGGGGGATTTCGCGGGCATAACGGCACTTTTCTTCTAAGCTTGTAATCGATATCACAAAAACGGAGATGGACAACCATGAAACAAACTGTAGCCGCGTACGTCGCAAAAACCCTAGAACAGGCTGGCGTCAAACGCATCTGGGGCGTGACCGGAGATTCGCTGAACGGACTGAGCGACAGTCTCAATAAAATGAAAACCATCGAATGGATGCCCACCCGCCATGAAGAGGTCGCCGCCTTTGCCGCCGGTGCCGAGGCGCAACTGACCGGTGAACTGGCCGTTTGTGCCGGCTCCTGCGGTCCGGGTAACCTTCATCTGATCAATGGCCTGTTCGACTGCCACCGTAACCGCGTACCGGTGCTGGCGATCGCGGCCCACATCCCGTCGAGTGAAATCGGTAGCGGCTATTTTCAGGAAACGCATCCGCAGGAGCTGTTCCGTGAATGTAGCCACTATTGTGAACTGGTCTCCACGCCTGAACAGATCCCACAGGTGATGGCGATCGCGATGCGCAAAGCTATCCTGAATCGCGGTGTCTCGGTGGTGGTCCTGCCGGGCGATGTCGCGTTAAAAGCCGCGCCGGAAGGCGCCAGTAGCCACTGGTATGCTGCACCGCAGCCTGTTGTCACCCCGGCGGAAGAGGAGCTGAAAAAGCTGGCGCAACTGCTGCGTTACTCCAGCAACATCGCCCTGATGTGCGGCAGCGGCTGTGCTGGCGCGCATAAAGAGTTACTGGAATTTGCCGGGAAGCTAAAAGCGCCCATCGTCCACGCGCTGCGCGGGAAAGAGCACGTCGAATACGAAAACCCTTACGACGTGGGCATGACCGGCCTGATTGGTTTCTCGTCCGGTTTCCATACCATGATGAATGCCGACACGCTGATTCTCCTTGGCACCCAGTTCCCCTATCGCGCCTTTTATCCCACGGATGCCAAAATCATTCAGATTGACATCAACCCCGGCAGCATTGGCTCCCACAGCAAGGTCGACATGGCGTTAATTGGCGATATCAAAGCGACCCTCGCCGCCCTGCTGCCGCATCTGGAAGAGAAGACGGATCGTAAATTCCTCGACAAAGCGCTTAGCGACTATCGTGATGCCCGTAAAGGGCTGGACGATCTGGCGAAGCCCAGCGAGAAAGCCATCCATCCACAGTATCTCGCGCAGCAGATCAGCCATTTTGCCGCCGAGGATGCCATCTTCACCTGCGACGTTGGCACCCCTACCGTCTGGGCTGCCCGCTATCTCAAAATGAACGGCAAGCGCCGATTAATTGGCTCGTTCAACCACGGTTCTATGGCTAACGCCATGCCGCAGGCGCTTGGCGCGAAAGCGACCGCGCCGGAGCGCCAGGTTGTGGCGATGTGTGGCGACGGCGGATTCAGCATGCTGATGGGCGATTTTCTGTCGGTGGTACAGATGAAGCTGCCTGTCAAAATCGTGGTCTTTAACAACAGCGTGCTGGGCTTTGTCGCCATGGAGATGAAAGCCGGGGGTTATCTGACTGACGGCACCGAACTCCAGGACACCAACTTTGCCCGCATTGCTGAGGCCTGCGGTATCACCGGCATTCGCGTTGAGAAAGCCTCAGATGTCGATGAAGCCTTACAGCGCGCGTTCTCTATCGATGGCCCGGTGCTGGTCGACGTGGTGGTTGCCAAAGACGAACTGGCCATCCCACCGCAGATCAAACTGGAGCAGGCCAAAGGCTTTAGCCTCTATATGTTGCGCGCGATCATCAGTGGTCGCGGTGACGAAGTGATGGAACTGGCAAAAACCAACTGGCTCAGGTAAAAATATCCTTTTAAAGTCATACGCAAAACCCTTTATGGTGCATTAAGGCGGCACGCCCGAAAATCCCGGCAGCAGAGATAACGATCTGCCCGGGATTTGAGGGCGAAGCCAACGCCGAGACGGCGTAAAAGGTGACGCGTTTAAGGATATGTCATGATTGATTTACGCAGTGATACCGTTACCCGTCCGGGTCGCGCCATGCTTCAGGCAATGATGACCGCCCCGGTCGGGGACGACGTTTACGGTGACGATCCCACGGTGAACGAACTTCAGCGCTACGCCGCAGAGTTGAGCGGTAAAGAGGCCGCGCTGTTCCTGCCCACCGGCACCCAGGCTAATCTGGTGGCGCTGCTCAGCCACTGCGAACGCGGCGAAGAGTATATCGTCGGTCAGGGCGCGCATAACTATCTCTACGAAGCCGGTGGCGCTGCGGTCCTGGGCAGTATCCAGCCGCAGCCTATTGATGCAGCCTCTGATGGCACCCTGCCGCTGGACAAAGTGGCCGCAAAAATCAAAGCAGACGATATTCATTTTGCCCGCACCAGACTGCTGAGTCTGGAGAATACCCATAACGGCAAAGTGCTGCCGCGTGACTACCTCAAAGCAGCGTGGGAATTTACCCGTGAGCGTAAGCTCGGCCTGCACGTAGACGGTGCGCGTATTTTTAACGCCGTGGTGGAATACGGCTGCGCGTTAAAAGATATCACGCAGTATTGTGACTCGTTCACCATTTGCCTGTCCAAAGGGCTGGGCACGCCGGTAGGCTCCTTGCTGGTGGGCGATGCGGACTACATTAAGCGCGCAAACCGCTGGCGTAAAATGACCGGCGGCGGGATGCGTCAGGCGGGTATTCTGGCCGCCGCAGGCCTTTACGCTCTGAAAAGTAATGTCATGCGTCTGAAAGACGATCATGACAATGCGGCATGGATGGCGACGCAGCTGCGTGAAATCGGGGCCGACGTGATGCGCCATGACACCAATATGCTGTTTGTTCGCGTCGGTGAAGATCACGCCGCTGCGCTCGGGGAGCACATGAAAGCCCAGGGCGTGTTGATCAATGCCTCACCGGTGGTACGTCTGGTGATGCACCTTGACGTGAACCGCGAGCAGCTTGCTGAGGTGGTAAAACACTGGCAGGCTTTTTTACAGCGCTAAGGAGCACAACGTGCCGCAACGAATTCTGGTGTTAGGCGCCAGCGGCTATATTGGTCAGCATCTCACGTCCGCGTTAAGCGAGCGCGGGTATCAGGTGCTGGCCGCGGCACGTAACGTGGAGCGTTTGCAGAAGCAAAATCTGCCCGGTGTCAGTTGTCATGTGGTCGATCTCAACTGGCCTGAAACGCTTCCTGCCCTGCTGGAAGGGGTCGACACGCTCTATTTTTTGGTTCACAGCATGGGGGAAGGCGGCGACTTTATCGCCCATGAACGGCAGGTGGCGTTGAACGTTCGCGATGCTCTGCTGCAAACCCCCGTGAAGCAGGTGATTTTCTTAAGCTCCCTTCAGGCACCTGAACACGAGCAATCCGATCATCTTCGCGCCCGTCAGCTTACGGCAGAAACCCTGCGCAGCGCGAATATCCCGCTGACCGAACTCCGTGCCGGGATCATTGTCGGCGCGGGCTCTGCCGCCTTCGAGGTGATGCGCGATATGGTCTATAACCTGCCGGTGCTGACGCCGCCGCGCTGGGTACGTTCGCGCACCACGCCCATCGCGCTGGAGAATTTACTCCACTACCTGGTGGAGCTACTGCATCACCCGGCGCAAGAGCATCGGGTGTTAGAAGCGGCCGGTCCGGAGGTGCTGAGTTATCAGGCGCAATTCGAGCATTTTATGCGCGTGAGCGGACGGCAACGCCTGCTGCTGCCCATCCCCTTCCCGACAAGCTGGATCTCGGTCTGGTTTTTAACTGTTATCACCTCTGTGCCGCCGACCACCGCCAAAGCGCTGATCCAGGGGTTAAAGCACGATCTGCTGGCTGACGACCGCGATCTTCGCGCACTGATCCCGCAGGACCTGATCCGCTTTGACGATGCGGTACGCCATACCCTGAAAGAAGAAGAGAAACTGGTGAATTCCAGCGACTGGGGGTATGACGCGCAGGCGTTTGCCCGCTGGCGTCCCGAGTATGGCTATTTCCCTAAGCAAGCGGGGTTCACCGTGAAGACATCCGCCAGCCTCGCCGCCCTGTGGGAGGTGGTGAATCAAATTGGCGGAAAAGAGCGCTACTTCTTCGGCAATATTTTGTGGCAAACGCGCGGCATGCTGGACCTGCTGGTGGGGCATAAGCTGGCGAAAGGCCGACCCGCACGCCCTTATCTTCAGGTTGGCGATGCCGTGGACAGCTGGAAGGTGATTATCGTGGAGCCAGAAAAACAGCTCGCGCTGCTGTTTGGCATGAAAGCGCCCGGTCTGGGGCGGCTCTGTTTCACCCTCAAAGACAAGGGCGATCACCGCGAACTGGACGTGCGCGCCTGGTGGCATCCCCACGGAATGCCGGGGCTGTTTTACTGGCTGTTGATGATCCCTGCGCATCTTTTTATCTTCCGTGGAATGGCAAAACGCATTGCGCAACGGGCAGAACAGCGAGAGGGAAAGCGTAAATAAAACTCTTAAACTTTCACCTTTCCCATTGCATCATGGCGTAAATCACGGAAGAATGCGCACGAAATTCTTTTCAACACAGTGGATTGATATGAAGGTACTGGTTACCGGCGCCACCAGCGGCTTAGGCCGAAACGCGGTCGAGTTTCTGCGCAAAAAAGGCATCAGCGTCAGAGCTACCGGTCGCAATGAAGCGATGGGGAAACTCCTGCAAAAGATGGGCGCGGAATTTATCCAGGCCGATCTGACGGAACTGGTCTCTTCCCAGGCCAAGGTCATGCTGGCCGGTATTGACACCCTGTGGCACTGCTCCAGCTTTACCTCTCCCTGGGGCACGCAGGAGGCATTCGACCTCGCTAACGTACGCGCCACGCGTCGTCTGGGCGAGTGGTCCGTCGCCTGGGGTGTGCGTAATTTTATTCATATCTCCTCGCCTTCGCTCTATTTTGATTATCACCACCATCGCGATATTCAGGAAGATTTTCGCCCTGCGCGCTTCGCCTGTGAATTCGCCCGCAGCAAAGCGGCCAGCGAAGAGGTGATCGATCTGCTGGCGCAGTCGAACCCGCATACCCGCTTTACCGTGTTGCGCCCGCAAAGCCTGTTTGGCCCGCATGATAAAGTGTTTATTCCGCGTCTGGCGCACATGATGCACCACTACGGCAGCGTGCTGCTGCCCCGTGGCGGTGAGGCGCTGGTGGACATGACCTACTTTGAAAATGCGATCCACGCTATGTGGCTGGCCAGCCAGCACGCGTGCGACCACCTGGTTTCCGGGCGGGCGTATAACATTACGAACGGTGAGCCGCGCACGCTGCGCAGCATCGTGCAGAAGCTGATTGATGAACTGAACATCCACTGCCGCATCCGCTCGGTGCCCTATCCGATGCTGGATATGATCGCCCGCAGCATGGAGCGGTTAGGCAATAAGTCGGCAAAAGAGCCAGCGTTAACCCACTACGGCGTATCAAAACTTAACTTTGATTTTACGCTGGATACCACCCGCGCTGAAACCGAGCTGGGGTATAAACCCGTCGTCACGCTGGATGAGGGTATCGTGCAGACGGCAGCCTGGCTGCGCGATCACGGGAAACTGCATCGTTAAGACTGTTGCAGCAGGTGAATAAACGTTAAACGGCAACCCGAAGGTTGCCGTTTTGCTTTTAGAGCGCTGACCAGGCGTCTGCCCAGGCCAGACCTGCGCCCGGTTCGTAGTAAGCCGGGGCGTTGTTACACCAGCCGCTGTACGGGAACGGTTTGCACTGGAACAGCTTACCGTGGTTATTCACGATATCGCCCGCCTTGTACTTGCTGTTCGCACTCCAGCCAGGATAAGCACCGTCATCCTGAGCTGGGGTAGAAGCTTTCGCTTTCACGTTCAGCAGGTAAGAGGTGGTGCTGCTCAGTTCGCCATCGCTCACGGTCAGGCTGACTTCATATTGCTGCGCGGTAGAAGACTCTGGAGCGGTAAAGCTCACCACCGCTTTGTCCTGACCTGTGACCGTCTGACCGTCCTGGCTACGCCAGGTGTAGGTCAGTTGGTTACCGTCTTCATCGGTCGACCCTTCGGCACTCAGAGAAACCTGCGCGCCTGCATCAACGGCACCAATCGGACCCGCAATGTGCGCAACCGGTGCGTGGTTCACGGTAGCAGGTTCAGCTGGCGTGTCGTCAGAGGGCACTGGAGCCGGGGTTTCATCAGACGGAACCGGTGCAGGCGTATCGTCAGACGGTGCCGGGGTCGGTTTGACCTCATCCGAAGGCGTAACGGAAGAACCATCGTCGTTCACAATGTTCACGTTGAAGAACTTCTGCACACATTTGGAGTAGTCACCCTCTTTGAAGGCGCTGAATGGCGTCTGGTAGCCCACCAGCTGGCAAGAGTAGGTCTTACCGTCTGGCGTCTCGTTGCTCCATCCCCAGTCCTGTTCCCAGTAGATTTTCAGCGCGCCAGCGCCGTACTCATCAAACTGTTTCATGTTGGCACAGCCCAGTACTTCGTTCGCCGGTACCGCCACCTTCAGGTAATTAGCAAACTCTTTGTAGTACTTGATACGGTTCTCGGACTGGGCGATTTCGGTTGGGCCACCGCACTCAACGCCGCCGTTGATGATCTGCGTGGTCACGCCGAAGCCCGACACCAGACCGTTCGCTTTATCGTGATCGTTCGGCTGCCAGGTACCGTCAATCACCTGCAACATGCTTGGTTTTGGCGGTTGTGGGTAGGCGAAGAAGAAGATGGCGCTCGCCAGGTTTAACCAGGTATCCGCCACCAGTTCAGGTTTATCCAGCAGCGTGCGGACATCGCCGTACATCGCTTCAGAGAACGGACCATAGTTATAGTTGTACGAAAGCTGCTTCGCGCCACGGCCAAAGTAGCTGACGAAATCGCCGTCTTTATCTTTACCGCAAGGCCAGGTCTGACCCTGCCAGATATCCGGGTTACACTCGCCGTTGTAACCGCCCTTCTGACCTTCGGTCCAGCCCATTTCACGCACATGAACCAGCGCCTGACGCCATTCGGCTTCCGGACGCCAGCTTTCATGACCACCGGTCTCCTGAGCGAAGTGAGCAAACATGGTTGCCAGCTCTTTGCGACAAATCGCGTCGCTGTTACGACCGTCATTATAGGTCTTACACAGTGCCGGGAATTTGCCCACCGCTTTCAGGAAGTTGCTGTAGGTATACTCTTTGGCGCGCATCGGGAACAGGTATTCCCAGTCGCTGGCCTTCACGATCCCTTCAACGCGCTTCACGTTTTCGGGGTTGGCGGCCCGGCCAGGCTCAATCTGCTCGACCAGGCTGTTGTCCAGCGTCCGAATGGTATCTTTCACGGATGCCATCAATGGGAAGCTGGTCAACTCCTGCTCTTTCTTTTGCAGATCGCTGGCTTTCAGGGTGTACGGTTCGCTGGCGCTGGCCTGTAACATCGTTGCCTGTGCCATGAACGGTGCAACGCATGCTCCTGCGACGAGTACACTCAGCAATGTCCTTTTATTCATTTCAATTTATCCTGTAAATTATGATTGAGAGAAGTCACATTCCAAGCTGATGTATTAATCCTTTAATAAATCAGCCATAAATATTTTCATTTTCTGAAGAACACGTAACGGCATTCTTCAAAAAATAAAAAAATCAACCTGTATAATTAACCTGCTGCGTCATTTTAATTTGCTGATATTTTTTCCAGACTTTTCGGGCATAGATCATTCGCTGCGGATAATTATCTTTTTTTAAGCCCGCGTTATAGGCACCCACTGCTTCCCAGTTATAACCATAAACTTTAATCATCCCGGACAATATCGATGCCCCCACCATGATTGAGGTGCAAGGTTCCGTCATCAGCCGATACTCATCGATACCTTTGCGTGCGAGTTCGTTAAAATGCGAACTGTTAATTTGCATCAGCCCCACATCACGCGTGCCGTCGTGGTTAACGCCCACCGCGTAGGGATTCATTCCCGATTCCACTTTGGCAATGGCAAATAATAACCAGGGGTCAACGTGATAATAACGGGCCGCGTTATCCCAGCAATTCGCAAAGGTGGTTTGGGTAAATAAAAGCAATAATAAAAGAACACGTTTCATTTCTTTTCCTGACGGTGATTTGCATGACTCCTTGTGCAAAAAATTGTAAGGATTTAGGTTGGGGACCACACCCGAAGTGGGGTGTGGTCCTCCGTTGCGGATTTAATTATCCCGCATCAGGTTCAGACGATTATTTGCAGTCGGTTGCTGCGCCTTCTTTCACCCATACATCGCTGTTGCCTGGCTTATCACCACGGGTCCACCACTTCGCACGGTAGACAGAACCCTGATACGTTGTGGTGTCACCACCGTTGTAAACCACATCAGAGCGCCAGTTGAATTTCACCTGGCTCACCAGTTCCCACGCGTCTACGTCGAAACCTGGTTTGTTACCCTGCGTCCAGTATTTCGCCTTCCACACCAGGTGATCGGCACTGACGGTATCGCCGCTGTTGTAGATCTTGCTCGCATCCCATGCCGCGTATTTGCTGGCATTCGCATCGACAGGTGCATCGCAGGAACCCTGAGCAGGCTGGTCTGCCGGGACGTCCGCAGGTTCATCAGCCGGTACATCGGCAGGTTCGTCTGCAGGGACATCAGCAGGCACGTCGGCAGGGACGTCAGACGGCTCTTCTGCCGCAGGTTTCGGCATGACCGTGACCTGAACGTTAGACTGCACGCTGGTTTTACCATCGGAGACAATCACGCTCAGCGTGTAAGACGATTCAGACGTCAGCTCTGGCGCGGTGATGCTCACGTTCGCGGTATCAGAACCGGTAGCGTGCATATCAGCCGGAACGCTCCAGGCGTAAGTCAGTGCATCGCCATCAGGATCGACAGCCTGCGCATGCAGAGAGTAAGTCTGACCTGCTTCCAGGGTTACGGCTTCCATCTGATTAACCACCGGCGCCTGGTTGGCTTTTGGCGCTTTGTTCAGAACCTGAACATCAACCGAGCTGGAAAGCCCTTTCGCATCTTTCACCGTCAGACGGAATGCCAGCGTCTGGTTGCTGGTTACGGCGGCCACGTTGAAGGACGCTTTTGCTTTGGTGCTGTTGGTGATAGTCACGGTAGGACCGGAAATCTGGGTCCATTTGTAGGTGATAGCATCGCCGTCTGGATCGGTAGACGCTGAGCCATCCAGGGTAACGGTCGCAGGACCGGTCACGCTCTGATCGGCAGCCGTCGCGACAGGTGCATGGTTCGTCACAACAGGATCAACCGGAGTTGAACCTCCGCCTACCAGGCTTTCGTTCATGGCGTTAAGAATATCGCCGTTGTCAGAATCGATAGACCAGGAGAACAGACCGCCCAGGTTGTTGGCCAGTACGTACTTGCCTTTTGCGGCTGCAGAACGCGCATCTTCATACGAAATCAGCTCACCGGTGGATTTATTAAAGACATACGGTGCTTCAGCATCGGCATCGTATTTGTATTCCCAACCTGGCTTACCTTTGTACTCATTAACAATCTGACGGTAGTCAACAACGCCAGGTTCCCACGTCCCTTTAACAGGACCGGTCGCGGTGCCGGTGAATGGGTTGTCGCCAGTCTGACCATGAACGCCAGTCCAGCCACGGCCATACATGCCTGCGCCGACAACGATCTTACCAGGCTGCACACCTTGCGCCAGCAGAGCGTTCACACCGTTTTCCGTGGTGTAACGGGTATCTGGTTTCCATGCCGGTGCTTTCAGCGCCGCCTGGTGGCCCAGTTCGGTGTTGCTCCATGCGCCATAGAAGTCATAGCTCATCAGGAAAATATGATCGAGATACTGCTGTGCCGCGGTGTAATCCACATCTTCGATCTTATCCTGACCAGAACCAATGGCGGTGGTCAGCTCATAAGTACGACCGGTTTCAGAGGAGAGTTCGTTCATCATGGTGCGCAGATCGTGCATCAGCGCGGTGTAGGTCGCTTTATCAACCTGTGGATTACCCAGTGTGGCGTTTTCACCACCGCCACCCGGGAACTCCCAGTCAATATCTACGCCGTCAAAGAATTTCCAGGTTTTCAGGAAATCTTTCACGGATGCCACAAAGCGGGCACGGATAGCCGGGTTGTTCATCTGGTAGAACGGATCAGAGAGCGTCCAGCCACCGATGGAAGGCAGAACTTTCAGGCCAGGATGCGCTTTTTTCAACGCCATCAGCTGTCCAAAGTTCCCTTTGTACGGGTCGTCCCAGTTAGAAACACCAGACTGCGGTTTCTGTAACGCGGCCCAGGGATCGTGGATCGCCACGGTATAGTCCTGGCGGCCGTTACAGGCGCGTTTAAGCGCTTCGAAGCTGTTACCGCCTTCAATGGTTTTCAGGCTATCGTTAATGCCGTCGCCGCCACAAATTGGAATAAAGCCGTACAGGATATGGTTCAGGTTAGCTGCCGGAATTTTATCGACCGGGAAGTCACGGTCATAAACGCCCCACTCAGGGAAGTAGGCACCTACCACTTTATCGGTGTGCTGTGCGAAGGATTTGTTGTTCTCCTTCATGGTGGTATTCAGTGGCAGCAAGTGGCTACCATCGGTATCGGCGACAATAATCAGTTTGCTGGCGCTTTTGGTGCAGCCGCTGTTGTTACAGAGCTCTACCTGCTCCTGATAACGGCCCCCTTTTTTCACTTTGAAGTTAGCAGAGCCGGAAGCGCTACCTGCCCCCGTCCAGACGGTCTTGCCATCCAGCAATACTTTTGCAGACGTTGGCGCATCACCGCTCCACACGTTCCACTCAACCTTCACGTCCGCACCATCAGGATGGACTTTGATAAGGCTGTTATAATCCTGTGCGGCCTGATCGACTTCAACAATAGCAAATTTATCATTGCCACTGGTAATAGACGGAGTACCTGGTGCTGCTGCGAATACAGGGCTTGCCGCCGCCGCAACGAAGAGCGCCAGATATTTAGGCTTCATAAATTTCATTTCATTTCCTGATAAATTTATTCGGATAGATTAATTACCCATGTCTTCCTTTAAAACATGGACGATATTTCATACGTTATGTTTTGCACAAAGACTCTCATGGCAAAAACATATATAACGCGTTGCCACTCTCCATTAATAACACTCAAGCCTAAAATCCATTTAGCTTCTGACGCTAACAATACACAGTGTAATTAAAGACGTCCTTCTGTTCTCTTATCGAAAAAATTGACGAAAAAACTTGACCTGCTTGTTTAAATGATGAATCCAAAAGACTGTGCAATAAATATCACCATTCCTGCCACAGCCAGATACGGCCCAAAAGGAATGGTTTGGTTATTTTTACGCAAAGGTTTAAATAATACGTACCCGACAATACCGCTCAGCGCGGCAATCAGTTCTATAGAGGGTAACGCCTGCCAGCCGCACCACGCGCCTAACGCCGCCAGCAGTTTGAAATCCCCGTAGCCGAGTCCTTCTCGCCCGGTGGTCAGGCGAAATGCCCAGTACACCAGCCAGAGCGAAAGATATCCCGCCACCGCGCCGTAGACCGCATCCCGCAAGGGTAACGCATGATCAAACGTGTGGATTAACAAGCCCGCCCAGAGCAGAGGTTGCGTCAGGGCATCGGGCAAGAGCTGGTAGCGCCCGTCAATAATTGCCAGCGGCAGTAAAAAAGCCGCGAATAACCACAGAGAAAACAGCGTCTGCTCTCCCGGAATACACCACGCGGTGAGGCCAAATAAAAGTGCGGAAAAAAGTTCAATTAAAAAAAGGCGCAGCGGAACAGGAGAACGGCAGTGGTGGCAACGCCCGCCCAGCAGGAGCCAACTGACCAGCGGGATATTCTCCCAGACGGCAAGCCGGTGCTGACAGGCCGGGCAATGGGAGGCGGGAAAGAGAAGATTCCCGCTGCCTTCGTCGTTCAACACTATTCCCGGAAGACGCTCTGCCACCACACCGAGAAAACTCCCCACAATGGCCCCCAGAACTGCACTCGCTGCGGAAAACCCAACCGGATATCCCTCCCGGATCAGGGTGAGCGTCGTCATGCACTCTTTTTCCATGTGAGTTGAATTTCAGCCTTCACGTCACTTAAGTGATCCACCGGCGTGAGATTCATTTTCTCCAGCCTGACGCCGGAGGACAGATTAATTTCGCGCAGCCAGTTTTTTAATTCATATACATTGACGCGGTTCACCACGAATGACAGCATTTGTCCGTCCTGCCGGACATCCGTCAGGGTTAAATTAATCTCGTGTGCGCTGTTCTCAACGACGCTGCGCGGATTATTGGTTTTAATCAGCTGCACCGGAAGGTGATTTTTATCTATTTCTTCGCGCATCCAGCTTAGGGTTTCTGTTTGTTGCTTCAGCGTCACTTTACTGTTGTTAATCATATTATCCAATGGAATCACCCCCGAGTAATAAGCCATAGCGCAACCCAGTGCCGCTGCGCCGAGTTTAATGATCACTTTTTCCCTGGTGCTGTACTGTTGATAGCGCGCTTTCACCTGATTGATGCGTTCTTTCATTTATAGGTTCCATTTATCATTGCGGTATAAGGTGCTTCAGTGGAGACCAGCTGGAGCGAGAAATTAAAATGTTCGCGGGTGCGGGTCATAAATTCCTGCAAGGCTGGCTGATTGTCCGAGCTGACATTCAGGGTTATTCCACCGTCAGACTTGTCATATTCCAGCGAGGTCACTTCCAGTGTTGGTATGCCAGCTTTTATCTGCTCCAGCTCCTCCAGTTGCAGAAATATCCCTTTGGTCTGCTTTTTCATGTTCTGACCAAAATGGTATTTAATATTGGTCTGATGACGCAGGCTCGGGAAATGGTGTTGGTAGAGTTGGATGATCTCCTGCTGCAGGTGCGTTTCCTGCTGAACCAGCATCCAGGCCATGGCGACGCGTGGGCCAATCAACAGCCCAAGTGAGAGCAGCGCCATGGCAAACAGCGTCGCCTGGGTCCGTTTTCCTGCCTTGCCGGTACGCGTTTTAAGACTGAACTCACCGTGCAACAGATTGACGCGGCAGGCCTGCCACTGGGGCTGGATGAGCAGCATGGGGTGCTGCCAGGCGTGCTGTTCATCGACATCTATTCCCGGCGGGACGTCGCCGTAGCAGCACACCGCACCCTCGCCGCTTTTTGGCATCAGCATCGCCAGCAGGGTTGCGTCCACTACGCACGCCCCATTGGGGGAAAAACGCAGCCAGTAGTGATCGTCCAGTACCACCACGGTGCTGCCACCGTGACTTACCGGTAACAACCAGGCGTCAGGCAAAACCTGAACCACCTTGAGTCCCGCTTCGGCGAAAAGCGATAACCACTGCCGCAGGCGTGATGCGTCGATGGCCACGGCGTCAACCTCACGCCCCTTTTTGGCGAGCACGGTCCAGTGCAGGTTGTCCACCTCACCGATCAACGTCTCTTCGGCCATCCAGGAGAACGGCGTCGCCTGAGCGGAAAGCCCTTTTTTGGGTAGCGTAAAGTGCCGGAAGATCATGTCACTGGCGGGTAACAGCAGACAGACGCTTTCCGCCAGCACATGGCCGGCAAGCGCACTCAGGGATGCCACGCCGTCCAGGGTTTCAACCTGCTGACTACCGGATACACACCACCCTATTTTCCCATCCTCACGGCTGTCAGGACGAATAAAAAGTACCTGTTTCATCATGTTCGACTTATGTTATTCAATCATTCGGTAACGACGCTGCCACGTCACGATCTCCCCGGCTTCGGCATTCACCTGAAGCTGGCTCACCGCGCGGAGCGTTAAATCGTCAGTGTTTCCGGTGTAGTTCACCTGGAAGTAGCGGCTGCTGGTGGAGATCAGCTCCGCCACCTGCGGCACATCGTCTTTTAACTGCGGGAAGGTCTGCTCCAGCACCTTGCTGAACGCCTCCACGTTTTCCCAGCCCTTCTCCGGACGCGCGTCAATCAGACGCACAGCATCATCCCGGGTCAGTTTGCCTGGAAAGAGCGCCGCGAGAACGACTGCCTGCTCGGGCTTGATGGTGTTCACATCCACCTTTGTCGCCGCGTCAGGCAGCGCACAGAGCAGCTTGCTTATGCGAGGCCAGGCCGTGCCCGGGAACGCCGGAAGCTGCTTAATTTCGGCAATGTTGCGCATCATCTGGTTCGCCGGTAAACGCGGCGGTTGCACGCCTGCCCAGGCATCACTCTCCTTCGCCTCTTTTTCTGTGGTGTCATCGCCATCCAGCGAATCCACCAGTTGCAAATAGACCTCTTCGGCAGTGCCCGGGTTTAGGCCGCTTTCCGTCAGGAGCTGCTCTACAATGCGCTGCTTACGAGGCTTCTCGGGGACAGCTGTACTGGTCTGGTTTGCGGGTTCTTTTTCAGGGCTCACCAGGTTGTTGACGTTGAAACAGTTCTGCGCGTCCTCGACCTGGCCGACCACCGTATAGTCCTCGCCTTGCGTTTCCAGCGGCTGATGCCATTCCCCCTCCGGGTCTAGGGGGTGGCTTTCCCCGCTCGCGTCGCTTTGCAGGCGATCTTTGATGATCTTTTCCTGGGCCAGCATCGCCCAGCGTAGCTGCTGCTGGCTCACCTGATAGTGCGTTTTCTGCAGGTTGCGGCTGAACTGCTGGCTGATTTTTGCCGCCAGCGCCGACATCATCACCAGCAGAATCAACACCACCAGCAGGGCAACCCCTTTCTGTTTATCCATTCTGCTCACGGCTGACCTCCGGGTGCAGAGGGCGTTTCCGGCTGCGGTTGAGGCGGTATCGGTGAGTCTGGCGTCGTCCCTGTTGCAGGCGTTTCCGGGCTCGCTTTTGCAGCGGCTGCCGCCTCGGGAATATCCCCCGGGGATAAAAACACCCAACGCCAGGTTTCACCGTTTTTCAGGGTCAGGGTCAGCTCAACGCCGTCAGGCTGGTGTTCCGTATCGGTCCAGCCTGTAACCCAGCCCTGATGATAAAAGCGCCATGTCATCGTTTTAACGTCATCGAGAATCGGCACCTCATCAGGCTTTGTTCCCGCAGGGCAGTCGATGGTCGGCCAGACGTCGCGCCAGACGCGCCCCTCTTCCAGCCGCCAGCGCACCCGTTCCAGCTGGATCTGCCCGCTGACGCCGCTTAAGGTCGTCAGCTCAAGCGTGCTGTCATCCTGAAGAAAGCGATCCGGCTCGTTGCGGGGCGCACGCGCCTGAAGCTGCGAAAAATCACGCTCCATCAGGCTCCAGGTACGCTGAAGCTGGTTCAGTTTTGCGGCGCGGGCATCGGTCGCGGAACTGTTGCGCATCGCACCATCCAGGATTTGCCAGGCCAGCGTGCTGATCACCGCAAAAATAGTCAGCGCAATCATGATCTCCAGCAGGGTAAAACCTTGCTGACGCTGCACTTTTTTCACTTTTTCTCTCCTGGTGGAATGATCTGCAGGGCAATCACCGGCTGGCTCTCTTCACCTTCGGCATAGACCTGGACCTCATTCGCCCAACCGTTGTCCGCGGTTTTGACCCGCTGCTTGCGCCAGTTCCAGCTGCGCCCGCCCATGATTTCACTTCCTTTCTCCTGGGCGTCCGGGAAGTCGGTTTTACTCAACTGCGCCTGCGCCAGGAGATTTTCAGCCACCCAGCCCGCCTGTAGCGTGTCGGCCAGCCCGTAGGTAAAACGCACGTTCAACGAGACGGAGTTCATCAGTGCCAGCGCGGCAGTAGAGAAGATCACCAGCGCCACCATCACCTCCAGCAGCGTCATCCCTTTTTGCTTACCGATACATTTAGCCATCGTTCTCTACCTGTACGGGCGAGGCACCTTGCGACACCACGCGGAAATGATGCTGTTTATCAAATGTTTGTAAGGTCAACGTGAAGCAGCTGATCTCCCCGTCAGGCAGAAAAACGATCTGGGGATCGGCGTCCGGCGTGGAGGCCAGTCTTTGCGGCGACAGCGATACGTGCATCTCTTCCGGAAAATGGCCTTTCGTCGTAATTCGGCCTGCGGATAATGGCAACCACTGCCGCTCTCCGTTATTTTCTTTTAACGTCAACAATTGATAACTGTCGGGGGTAATCACCAGCCCGACAATATTTCCGTCCATAACGGCACGATCTGAACCATAATCAACAAGGGCTTTTAATTGCTGGCCAAATACATCCGCACCGCTGCGTGACGGTATCGTGGAGACCACCATCATGGCGCAACTGGCAAATATCACCAGCGCCAGAATAATTTCCAGCAAAGTAAAGCCGCGTTGCTTTTTCATTATTTTGCTTGTTTATCGATTGACCAGTTTGTAATGTCATCGGCGGTATTGGCTTCGCCGTCCGGGCCTGCGGAGAAAATATCCACGGCACCATGTTCACCCGGGCTGACCAGAATATAGTCACTGCCCCACGGATCCTGTGGCAGACGGCGAATATAGCCATCCGCACGGTAACCGTTTGGAACAGGCGCGATCTCAGGTTTGGTCACCAGCGCCTGCAGGCCTTGTTCGGTGGTGGGATAACGGTGGTTGTCCAGCTTGTACATATCCAGCGAACCTTCCAGCGCAACAATATCGCTGGTGGCTTTCTGCGCATCCGCTTTCTCTTTGTTACCCATTAAATTAGGCACCACCATACTGGCGAGAATGCCCAAAATAACAATTACCACCATTAATTCGAGCAGCGTGAAGCCCGCCTGGCGTGCCAGGTTTTTGTTTTTCATAGCCATGTTAACCTACCATATTATTAAGTTGCAGAAGCGGTTGTAATATTGACATCACGATAAATAAAACAATCGTGGCCATAGAGACCACCAGCGCCGGTTCGAATACCGACAGCGTTAAAGTAATACGATGCTGTAAAGCCGATTCCTGGTTTTCTGCGGCGCGATCCATTAAATTCCCTAATTCGCCGCTCTCTTCGCCCGAGGCAATCATATACAGCATGGTGGGCGGAAATAATTTTGCCTGTTCCAGGGCAGAATATAATGTCGCCCCCTGACGGACGGTATCCGCCGCCTGCTCCAGCACCTGACGGGCATACAGATTTTCAATCCCGTCCATCGCGATATACATGCCTTCAAGCAGCGGCACGCTGCTGGCCTGCAAAATGCTCAGCGTACGGATATAGCGGGCGCTGTTAATGGCACAAACCAGCTTTTTGACGGGTGAGCCGTTGACCAGCCAGCGATGCCACTGAAAGCGGTTTTTCGCGCTTTTAAGCCAGGTTTTGAAACCAATAAAGCCTCCCGCCAGGCTGCCGGCGATATATATCCCGTAAGCCTGCAGGAAATCACTGACGGCAATCAGCGTCCGGGTGGTGAGCGGCAGTTGCTGCTTCATATGGGTAAACTGTTCGATGACCTGCGGCACGACCGCCACCAGCAGAATACTGATCACCGCTATCGCCACCACCGTCAGGGTAATGGGATAAACCATCGCCTGGGTGAGCTTGCTTTTCATCTTCTGGCGCTGTTCGTTATATTCCGCCAGTTTTTCCAGTACCTCGCCCAGATGGCCGGTTTTTTCACCCGCCATCACCAGCGTGCAGTAAAGCTTGTCAAAGGTGCGTGGAAACTGGCTAAACGCGTCAAATAACGTATGGCCTTCCACCACCTTTTCACGGATCTCGACCACCATCGCCGCCAGCTTTTTGTCTTCGGTCTGCTTTGAAATGGCCTTAAGCGCGCTTTCCAGCGGCAACGCTGCATTGATCAGCGTCGACAGCTGACGGGTAAACATCGACAGCACCGGTGTGGAGAGCTTCGCGCCGGTTTGCGCTTTTCCGGAGGCGGTTTTTTCCCGCGTCTCCGTGACGCTTATCGGCATCAGTTTTTGCTCGCGCAGCATCTGACGGACCTGCTTTTGCCCTTCGGCCTGCAGCGTGCCGCGCTGCGTTTTCCCCGCCGCATTCGTCGCGGTCCAGGCGTAGAAGGCCATCAGTCGTCTCCTCCACGTTCCGCCGTCACGCGCATGACTTCCTCCAGCGAGGTCACACCGCTAATCACCTTCAGCAGGCCGTTTTCCCGCAGACTATAAGCCTGCTTAAACAGCTGCGTTTCAATCGACATCTCATCTTTATCTTCGTGGATAGCGCGACGCATAGTGCTGTCCACCACCAGGAATTCATGAATGCCGGCACGTCCCTGATAGCCACTCTGGCGGCAATGCTCGCAGCCCACAGCGCGGTAAATGGCTTTGGGCGGGGCATCCATAAAGCTGAACAGCGCCATTTCATTGGCATCCAGCGGACTGGTGCGTCGGCAGTGCGTACACAGCCGGCGCACCAGACGCTGGGCAATGACACCGAGCAACGATGAACCGATCAAAAATGACTCCAGCCCCATATCGCGCAAACGTGTAATGGCCCCGGCTGCGCTGTTGGTGTGCAGGGTCGACATCACCAGGTGCCCGGTGAGGGAGGCCTGCACCGCAATTTGCGCGGTTTCGCCGTCACGGATCTCGCCAATCATCACCACGTCGGGGTCCTGACGCAGAATCGCACGCAAACCGCGGGCAAAGGTCATGTCCACGCGGGGATTAACCTGCGTTTGCCCGACCCCTTCCAGCTCATACTCAATCGGATCTTCCACGGTCAAAATATTGCGTTCATGACCATTGAGCGCCGACAGGATGGCGTACAGCGTGGTACTTTTCCCGGACCCCGTGGGGCCGGTCACCAGGATGATGCCGTGTGGACGGTCAATCAGCCCTTTTAATTTTTCCAGCTCTTCATCAATTAACCCGAGTTTATTGATGTCCGGCTTGAGATTGCTTTTATCGAGCAGGCGCATCACCACGCGTTCGCCATACTGCGAAGGAATGGTAGAAACACGCACGTCAATCGCCTTGCGGCCTATGCGCAGGGAAATACGACCATCCTGCGGCAGACGTTTTTCGGCGATATCCAGTTTGGACATCACCTTAATACGCGAAACCAGCAGCGGCGCGAGTTTACGCGCCGGTTGCAGTACCGGGCGTAACACGCCATCGACGCGAAAGCGAATGCTCAGCGTGCGCTCAAAGGTTTCGATATGAATATCCGACGCGCCGTCTTTAACCGCTTCACCAAGAATGGCGTTGATCAGACGGATCACCGGCGAGTTTTCGTCGTTATCCAGCAGATCTTCGTTATCCGGAATATCCTCAGTCAGCGCCATCAGGTCGATATCCGCATCCATATCATCAACCATCTGTTGCGATACGCCGCTGCTTTGCTGCCAGATCTTCGCCAGCATCTCCTCAAAGGCTTCTGCCGTCAGGCTCACCGGGACAAAGGATCGCCCCAGCACACGCCTCATCTCCAGTAGCGCGAAGGCGGGCGCATCGTCACGAACATAAACGGTATCGTTGTCATAAAGGACGCCGTTATCCTTCGCGTAGCTACTGCTGCATAAGTGTTTGCTTAATTCGTCCACGTCACGCCTCCGGGTTACTCTTTAAAAGGGTTACGTGAGGCGGTTGCGCTGTTTTTCACCGGTGCGGCGCTGTTGGTGGCCGGAAACGCAGGCAAAACAGGCGCGTCGTCATTCTCAATAATGCCCAATTTTTTCTCTTCCATGCGCTGCTGCTGACGCGCGCGGATCTGGTCATATTTTTCTTTTGACGCGGCGCTGTAGTTGTCGTCATCACGCAACACGGTGGTATGAATAAACACCATCAGGTTACGCTTCGAGGTATCCTGCGAGGTGTAGCGGAATAACTGGCCCACCAGCGGAATATCCCCTAATAACGGCACCTTAGAGACGGACTGTTTATTCACGTTCTCCATCAGACCGCCCAGCACCACGGTCTGCCCGCTGTGCACCATCACTTCGTTATTAATGGTGCGAGTGTTAAAGGTTGGGCCGAGGCTCGCATCTTCCGTCGCGCTGTTATCCACGCTGGAGACTTCCTGCTCAATTTTGAGGTGAATCATGTCACCGTCGTTGATCTGCGGAACAATCTTCAGCTTGGTCCCCACGGTTTTACGCTCAACGGAGTTAAAGACGTTATCCCCGCTGGTCGTCTGCGAACCGGACAGAACCGGTACGTCCTGACCGACGTTAAATGACGCTTCTTTGTTATCCAGCGTCACCACGCTCGGCGTGGAGAGGATGTCGTTTTTGCCGTCGGTCGACAGGGCCGTCATCAGCGCACCAAAGTCGCCGTTAAAGAAGCCGGTCGCCAGGCCCGTAAAGCCCGCCCCTTTCATCACGCCATCTTTTACCTGGCTGATAGGCAGGCCGGTCGAGCCAAACTGCACGCCGCCGTGTTTGCTGGTCCACTGGACGCCTAAATCCAGGCCGTTACCGTCCTGCACTTCAGCAATGATTGCCTCCACCAGCACCTGTGGACGACGAATATCCAGTTTGTCGATCACCTTTTCCAGTGAGTTCATCACGTTAGGCTGGGCGGTGATCACCAGCGAGTTAGTGGACTCGTCTGCGGTGATATTCAGGTCGCTCTGGGCGGACGGACTTTTGGTCTTAGCTGCGCCGGGCTTGTCTTTTAGCTGCTCGCCAATCCCGGTTAACACCGGCACTACCTTGGTGGCGCTGGCATATTTCAGGTAGAAGACGCGGGTATTCCCCTCGTTATTCTGCTCACGGTCCAGCTGGCCAATCAGCGCCCGCGTCCGTGCCCGGGCATCTTCCGACCCGCTGATCACCAGGCTGTTAGTTTCGTCATCCGCCACCACTTTGGTGGCAAGCTGCGGCGCGTTCTGCCCTTTTTGCTCTTCGTTGTTGAGGTTGTTCAGCATGTCCGACAGAGCTTTCGACGAGGCATAATGCAACGGCACAATTTCGCGACGCTGAATGCCGTCTCTGTCGACGCGCTCGACCAGGTCAACCAGACGATTCACCACCGATGCTTTACCGGTTAACAACAGCACGTTCGACGGTTCAAAATGGACCACGTTACCAATGCCGGTGGCATCGTTAAGCTGTCGCAGAAGCGGAGCCAGCTCGCGCACCGGAACGTTTTCCATCCGCACGACGCGAGTGATGATCTCATCGCCTTTGCCCGGATTCTTGCTGTCGGCCAGCGGTACACCTGCGGTACGCGCCACGCTTGAGCGCACCACCTTCACCATGCCGTTATCCATCGGGATCACCGACAGACCATACAGATCCAGCACGCTTAAGAAGAACTGGTAATACTCATCTTCGGTCAGCACGTTATAGGTTCTGACCGAAACCGAACCCTGTACGGAGGGATCGACCAGAATGGTTTTATTTAAATTGCGGCTCACCGTGTCAATAAATTCACGGATATCCGTATTCTTAAAACTGGCGCTAAAGTTTGCTGCAAGCAGCGAACTGGAATATAACGACAATGCGGTCAGCGCCACGCATGCCCATGGAAATTTCTTCATATCTGCACACTTTTAATTGTTTAAAACATTAACCCGGATATTTTCAAGGTGAGCGTGGCGTCTGACGACAACCTCGGCCTCTTTCATTTTTGACCAGTTGGCGATGATATTTTTCGCCTCATTTGCTTCGGTCATATCGACGGAATTGACTTTCACCACCACATCACCTTTTTTCAGCCCTGTATGCTGATAAAAGGGCGATGCATTCCTTGGATTAATGTTATAGCCTTCCAGCTGCCCTTTTTCGATTAACGGCTTTAACACCAGATAATCATCAAGATGCACACTTTCTGCACCCGCATCTTTTGTCGATTTGGTTACCGGGTTGCTCTCAACGCCCCCCTTAAAATAGTCGGGCTTTTTCAGCGCCAGCGTCTGTGTCGCCCCGTCATAATGAACGAGCACGTTGTCTTTATTAATGGCTTCAATCCAGGCGTCGTTAAAACCGACCAGGTTTTCGCCCTCGCGATAGCTTTGTTGTCCACCGGGCGTTTTGATGACGGCAAAGGACAACCACGCATCATCACTGCTGATAATGCCTTCCAGCTCCGCCGGCAGCGGGGCTTTTACCGCCACGGCTGAATTGGTCTGGCGTACCGCCCGGGTAAAGAGCGCAAACGGTTTTTCCTCAGCGGCTTTTATTTGTGGTTTTTTATCCGCCACTGCCAGCTTATTTGACACTTTTTTATAATCTTTAACGACGACGTAACCTTGCTGGCCGCAAAAAAGAAGCAGCGCAAACATAATGCAAGGTGTTATCCATCGGGATAGGGAAGAAAACATCATTATTCATCTGGCCTTGAGCATAGCGAAAATAAGCAGCGTCGTGCTGCGCCAATATGTGAGGTAAAGAGTAATAATATTGACCGGTTACGCCTATCGGCTTTGCCATTATCTTTCATAAAGAAAAATATTGACGACAGAAAAATCGAATGTTAGGCATCAGCAACAGGTTATTTTTACCCTGTGCGAAAATTGACCCATGTCACGGCTTACCTTATTTTCCATGTCATTGCTATTCATGTAAGAGACGGTAAGTCGTTATGTATCAGAGCCATTTTAATTTCAACACCCTGCCCTTTAAAAAGGTGACCCGGGCCGCGGGTGACTTTTTTGTGCCTTATCATCAGGACGTGTTCAACCTGCTGAAAGAGAAAACGCGTCAGGCAGGCATCGTCGGACTCTTTAGTAACGACACGTCCCTGCTTAACCAGTTCAGCGATGCGCTTAAAGCGCGCGAGAGTCAGGCCGTGAATGCTTTTCCAAAGCTCGGCGCCAGCAGCCTGTTGTATAAGCTCAACCCCACAACGAAAGAGAGCAAAAACCGTCTTCAGGCTGTGGATGCCATCCTGCGCCACTGGCAGGACGAGAAACTGAAAAGCAAAGTGCTGGTGATTTCGCAAATTCAGGCGATGAAAGAGAGTGCTCTTACCGTTATTAGCATGTTGCTGACCCGGGCGCAGGAGCGAGACTTTCGCTTGTCGATTGTACTGATGGGCTCGCCGGAGCAAGAAAAGGGTCTGCTGCAACAGCCCGGCCTCGCCCAGAGTATGCATACCCACCACACCCTGCGCCCGTTAACCTGCCGGGAATATCAGCATTATGTCCAGATGCAGTGTGAAGCTCACGGGGCGGACACCTCCCCTGTTACGCCGGCCCGCGTACGTCAAATGCATGCGCTGACCAAAGGGCATATCGGCACGTTCAACGAACTGGCCCATCTTTCTCTGCTGGCGGCGTGGACAGAGCGCGCGGCTCAGGTCAGCCCGCGCCATGTACGTCTGGCGGCGGGTGAGATCCTGCCCGCCCGCAAGCAGACAAAACGTCTGGCTTTCGCCGGTCTTATGGCCTCTGCACTCTTCGCCGCCTGCGGCTGGATGCTGACGCCAACCCTTAACGCCCATCTGCCGGTTCCGCTGCCTGTTCCGGTGAGCTGGAAACAGCCCGCAGCGAAGCCACACGCCGCTGTGGTACCCGAAATAGAGAACGAAATGGTCAATCAGCCTGACGCCATGCACCAGCTCTATGTGATGTGGGGGTATGACGCTTCGGCGGAAGATGCGCTGTGCCAGAACGCAGGCCGGGTCAACCTGATGTGTAAACAGGGAAATGCCCCGGTATCGACGCTGGTCAACGAGGGGTATCCGTGGGTCAGCGAGTTGAAAACGGGTAATCATCTTAACTATGCCGTGGTGGCGCGCGTCGGGGAAAAATCCCTCGATCTGCTCATGAATAACCGCACCTGGCAGGTGAGTCGTAACTGGTTCAATCAGCATGCCACCGGGAATTACACCCAACTGCACCGCCTGACGCCGGAAGGCAAAGATGCCATCACCGCCGCCAGCGACAGCAAGGACGTGAGCTGGCTCGATCAGCAGCTCAGCCTTGCCCTCGCCGAGCCTGAAACCCATTCGCAAAACTGGACCGCCGAGATGATGAAACGCACACGGGAATTCCAGAAAAAAATGAACTTACACGTGGATGGTATTCCGGGTGAAGAGACGTTGATGCAGCTGATGCTTGAGACCCATACCACGCCGGGCGTGCTGCTCCAGGCATCCCGTTCCAGCGATATGCCCTCTATGGAGAAAAAGTCATAATGTCCACCATCTGTCTGGCTGCTCAGCGCAGCTATACCACCGGGGAGGCCGTCTGGTTTTCCTGGCGCCTGCCCAGCCTGAAAAAACTGGCCGGCCACACGTTAATCTGGGTTCTGGGAATTTGCGCGGTGCTCGTCGCCGGGCTTTATGCGCATACCTGGTGGAGCTTACGCCACCCGGCTCCGGTGGTGAAAAACGTCAGCATCACGCAACCGGAAACCCAGCTTTCGGATATGCATTATGTCTACGTCAGTAAACCGTTCCCGCATCCTGAATCGCACCCGATGCCAGCACCTGCTGTTCAGGCAATGCCGCCGATGGAAGATATTCCAATTAATACCAATGATGCGGACTGGCAGCAGGCCCCCGGGGACGCAGAGACGCACGATCGCGATACCTTGCCGGGAACCGAGCCCCATGCCGACCCGGAATCACCGGATCAGCCAGAAAATAACGATCTAAAAGCGCTGTTTATGCATGCCATGCAGGAGCAAGAGAAGGATTATTCACAGGGAAAAATTCCTGCGCCACCGATCGATGAAACGCAGGAAAATGCGCGGCCCCCGTTAAGTCAAAAAGGAGACCGGCTGGAGTAGTTAATATTTTTCCGGCAGGGTGGAAAGCGTAATCAGGCGTCCTTTTTCAACCACAATATATTGACCTTTTTTCAGGTCAGAGAGGATTTTAATAATGGTACTGCGTGCCAGGTTGGTGTATTCCTGAATATAGTCGTAAACGTTAATATCACGTTGATGATGGACAATCAGTTCGTTAATTTCGAGGAGAAATTCACGCACAACCGAATAGGCGCTGCGGGCGACTAATACATCGTCACGCTTGCTAAGCATGCAAATGTACCAGGCCAGCACTTTAGTCAGTTCCGGCCACAGGCCTCGCTCGGTGATCAGTTGTTCAAACGCCTCTTTTTTGATGGTGCGCACCACCGTATTGGCTCGGACCAGACCGTAAACATGCGATGAGTTATAGAAGATAGCAGACAGGCCAAAAATGCACTGACCCTGAAGCGTGAACATGCACAGTTCATCGGATTTGCGGCGGAATTCGACTTCTCCGCTGATGATAATATGAATGCAGTCAGCGTCAGAAGTGGTAATTTTTTGCCATTTCTTTAACGTTTTTTCTTCATAACCTGACGTGGCAGAAATAATGGCTTCCATTTCTTGTTGCGGACGTAATTTTTTACCGTAGATGCTTAACATTGTTATACCCGTTTAAGATGCTTTATTTTAGATGAGAGTCAGCCGCGGTATTTAACCGAAGGCGAGCGATCAATTATGATGAAATAAAAACTGAGATAATTTTATTATGCTAGCGATGTTTTGACATTGCTTAGCAAGCTATGGATGTATAGTAATCGCAGGTAATTTTAAGTCAATTAACTAAAAATGAATTGAGTTTAAACTTAAGATTAATCTTAATGAAGATATAACTAAAAGTAAGCGTATTCGATTGTATTATCGAAGGATTACCCCTGCCCGTATTTTTCTAATAACGCTTCGGCAATGGCCATTGTTTCTATATCAGCGACACCCTGCCAATTATTGGGACGAAAGTGCATCTGGAACGCCATTATTATCCGCTTATTTTGTGCGGGAGTATTATTTTGCTGAACGTCGTAACCGTATCGCCCCAGCAAATCGAGCAGGGCAGCTTCGTCAACAGGTTGGTCAGGCGGTTGCCCATTGATATAAAAAGCCACCCGCGCCGGATCGGGCCAGGCACCAATCCCCTGTTGCGCCAGTTCGCGCCACGGGAATAACGGACCCGGATCGTCTTTACGCTGTGGGGCAATATCCGCATGCGCGACCACGTTCTGCGGCTGGATGTCGTAACGGGCGATGATATCTTTCGCCAGTGGGATCAGCGCGGCTATTTGCGTCGGCTCAAACGGGTAAAAGATCTTCACGCCGTCCTTTTTTTGCCAGCCCCGATTTTCCAGCTCAATGCCAATAGAGGTGTCATTGATACGATTGGTTCCGCGCCAGAAGCTGATCCCGGCATGCCAGGCCAGCTCGCTTTCCGGTACCAGTTGCCAGATACGCGGTTTGCCGTCAGGCGCAGGGGGTTTCGCGGGAATAAGGTAGTGTGAACTGACGTTTTTATCCGTCAGCGTGGCCAGCGAGCGGTCAAAATCATCGGCGGTATAATGGATAACCAGCACCTTAATGCGCGGATACGCCGCCTGGGCCTGGTGCCGGGTGTCCAGTTCATAGGCCCCTTTATCCACAATCCCGTTATCAGAAACGCATCCTGCCAGCAGCATCGCCAGCAGGATGGACGAGAGCGCACGCCTCATCGACGGGTTTTCACCGCCGTACCGCTGACGCTCACCATCAGCATGCTGGCGTCTTTCCCCACCGTTTCGTAGTCGATATCAATCCCGACCACCGCATCGGCGCCCAGCGCTTTAGCCTGTTCGCCCAGCTCTTTAAAGGCGATTTCGCGCGCTTTGCGCAGCTCTTTTTCGTACGCGCCAGAACGGCCGCCAACAATATCGCGAATACCGGCAAAGAAATCCCGGAAAATGTTTGCTCCCAGAATCGCTTCGCCCGTCACGACACCGCAATACTCGATAATGGGCTGCCCTTCCAGGGTTGGCGTAGTTGAAAACTGCATTCTCTTTCTCCTTCTGTTTATGCCCTGAATCTTTCACGTTGCAGGAAGTCGGCAAGTGCGTTCAATACCTTAGTCACAACATTATCGGTTCGTTACGCTATGATTGAAAGGATAGTTAATAAATAAGGAAATCAACATGCGCTTCTCTGCTTTAACGCTTTTAGTGCCTTGCGCGCTGGTGCTCAGCGCGTGCACCACACCGGTCACGCCAGCCTTTAAGGATATTGGAACCCGCAGCGGCCCCTGTATAGAGGGCGGCCCGGATACCGTGGCGCAGCAATTCTATGATTATCGTATTCAACACCGCAGCAATGACATGACCGCCCTGCGTCCTTATCTGAGCGATGGTCTGGCAAAACTGTTGAACGATACGAACCGCGATCCGCAGCATTCTGCGCTGCTTAAATCCGATCCGTTCTCCAGCCGAACCACCCTGCCGGAAACCGCAGAGGTCGCCAGCGCGTCAACCATCCCCAATACGGATGCACGCAACATTCCCCTGCGCGTGAAACTGACCCAGGGCACCCAGACCTGGCAGGACGAAGTGCTGATGATCCGAGAGGGTCAATGCTGGGCCGTGGACGACGTACGCTACCTCGGCGGCAGCGTTCATGCCCCTGCCGGGACGCTTCGCCAGTCCCTCGAAAACCGTTAAAAAAACGTTAACCCCGTAAAATGTCCGGCATTTCTGATGGAATGCCGACATTTATACTCGCCCCCTATGCCTTCCGCTATTTTGTGCTATGTTTAAACAGAAATTCGGTTTATATTTAACTTTTAACGCATAAATATTGCATAACTATTCTGTCAACGGTACTATCTGCGGCCTCAATTGCTATAGATTGCCTGGATGAGTAAAGACTGCCCCGATGAGTATTCAACTAAACGGCATTAACTGCTTCTACGGCGCACACCAGGCGCTGTTCGACATCACGCTGAACTGCCCCGAGGGCGAAACGCTGGTTTTGCTTGGCCCAAGCGGTGCAGGTAAAAGCTCTCTTCTGCGTGTCCTCAATCTGCTTGAAATGCCCCGTTCGGGCACGCTGGCTATTGCCGGTAATCATTTCGATTTTGCGAAAACGCCGTCTGATAAAGCGATTCGTGAACTGCGTCAAAATGTGGGTATGGTTTTCCAGCAATACAATCTTTGGCCGCACCTCACTGTGGTACAAAACCTGATTGAAGCGCCGTGCCGTGTGCTCGGCCTGAGCAAAGATCAGGCGATGGCGCGTGCCGAAAAGCTGCTGGAGCGTCTGCGTCTGAAACCCTATAGCGATCGCTATCCTTTGCACCTGTCGGGTGGTCAGCAGCAACGTGTGGCGATTGCCCGTGCGCTGATGATGGAGCCTGCGGTTCTGCTGTTTGACGAACCCACCGCCGCGCTGGATCCGGAAATTACCGCTCAGATCGTCAGCATTATTCGCGAGCTGGCTGAAACCAACATTACGCAGGTCATCGTGACCCACGAAGTGGAAGTGGCGCGTAAAACCGCCAGCCGCGTGGTGTACATGGAAAACGGCTATATCGTGGAGCAAGGCGACGCGCGCTGCTTTACCGATCCGCAAACCGACGCGTTTAAAAACTATTTATCTCACTGATGTGTTAGGGAAAATGACAATGAAAAAAGTATTGATCGCCGCGCTGCTCGCCAGCATCAGCCTTTCCGCTACCGCAGCACAGACTATTCGTTTCGCGACGGAAGCCTCTTATCCTCCGTTTGAATCTATCGATGCCAACAATAAAATTGTCGGCTTTGATGTCGATCTGGCCAACGCCCTGTGTAAAGAGATCGATGCGACCTGTACCTTCAGCAATCAGGCGTTTGACAGCCTGATCCCAAGCCTGAAATTCCGCCGCATCGACGCAGTCATGGCCGGTATGGACATTACCCCTGAGCGTGAAAAACAGGTTCTGTTCACCACGCCTTACTATGACAACTCGGCGCTGTTTATCGGTCAAAAAGGCAAATTTGCCTCTGTTGACCTGCTGAAAGGCAAAAAAGTCGGTGTGCAGAACGGCACCACGCACCAGAAATTCATCATGGATAAACATCCGGAAATCACCACCTTGCCTTACGACAGCTACCAGAATGCGAAACTGGATCTGCAGAATGGTCGTATTGACGCCGTGTTTGGCGATACCGCCGTGGTGACCGAATGGCTGAAAGCCAACGACAAACTGGCGGCTGTGGGCGATAAAGTTACCGATAAAGATTACTTCGGCACCGGTCTGGGTATCGCGGTTCGTCAGGGCAACACTGAGCTGCAGCAGAAATTTAACGCTGCGCTGGAAAAAGTGAAGAAAGACGGGACCTACCAGACTATCTACGCTAAATGGTTCCAGAAGTAAGATCTGATGAACGAAATTTTTCCTTTAGCAAGCGCCGCCGGGATGACCGTCGGCCTTGCCGTTTGTGCCCTGATTATCGGGCTGGCGCTGGCCATGTTCTTCGCGGTGTGGGAGTCAGTAAAATGGCGCCCTATCGCCTGGCTCGGCTCCGCGCTGGTGACGGTGCTGCGTGGACTGCCTGAAATTCTGGTGGTTCTGTTTATCTATTTTGGCTCGTCTCAGCTGCTGCTGGTGTTATCGGATGGCTTTACGCTCAATCTGGGGTTTATCCAGATACCGGTGCAGATGCAGATTGAGAACTTTGACGTTAGCCCGTTCCTGTGCGGCGTGATCGCCCTCTCTCTGCTCTATTCTGCCTACGCCTCGCAAACCCTGCGCGGTGCGTTAAAAGCCGTGCCTGCGGGTCAGTGGGAATCGGGCCAGGCGCTGGGCATGAAAAAAAGCGCGATTTTCTTCCGCCTGGTGATGCCGCAAATGTGGCGTCATGCCCTGCCGGGCTTAGGTAATCAGTGGCTGGTGCTGTTAAAAGACACCGCGCTGGTCAGCCTGATTAGCGTGAATGATTTAATGCTGCAAACCAAAAGCATCGCCACCCGCACCCAGGAACCTTTTACCTGGTATATCGTTGCGGCGGCCATCTACCTGGTGATCACGTTGCTGAGCCAATACATCCTCAAACGTATTGACCTGCGCGCAACGCGTTTTGAACGGAGACCGGGCTGATGCTTGAATATTTACCTGAATTAATGAAAGGGCTGCACACCAGCCTGACGCTTACCGTGGCGTCAATTGTGGTGGCCCTGATTCTGGCCCTGTTTTTCACCATCGTTCTGACGCTGAAAACACCGGTGCTGGTCTGGGTGGTGCGTGCCTATATCACCCTGTTTACCGGCACCCCGCTGCTGGTGCAGATCTTCCTGATTTACTACGGGCCAGGCCAGTTCCCGTCTTTGCAGGAGTACCCGGTTGTCTGGCATTTGCTGTCAGAACCCTGGCTCTGTGCGCTCATCGCCCTCTCGCTGAACAGCGCAGCGTACACCACGCAGCTGTTTTACGGTGCGATTCGCGCCATTCCCGAAGGCCAGTGGCAATCCTGTGGCGCACTGGGAATGAGCAAGAAAGATACTCTGGCGATCCTGTTGCCTTACGCCTTTAAGCGCGCGCTGTCGTCCTACTCCAACGAAGTGGTGCTGGTATTCAAGAGCACCTCTCTGGCGTACACCATCACGCTGATGGAGGTCATGGGTCACGGTCAGCTGCTTTACGGACGCACTTATGATGTGATGGTCTTCGGGGCTGCGGGGCTGGTGTATCTGGTGGTGAATGGTCTGCTCACGCTGCTGATGCGCCTGATCGAACGTAAAGCCTTAGCATTCGAGCGCAGAAACTAGCCGTATTCGTTTCGCCTTAATCGTCGGATTAAGTGCATAACTGAATATCATAAATTGCGGATAACCTTTTGGGTTGTCCGCTTTTTTTTATTCCTCACATAATATTTAATCATTTTTATTGCATATAAATTCAATAAATGGCATTGTTATTTTCATACCGCAGACACGGTGCATAAGACAGATTGACAGACGGGAGCATTACCATGAAAAAGTTAGTTCTGGCCGCATTACTCGCCACTTTCGCTGCCGGCGCAACGGCCGCAGACAAAATCAGTTTTGGTGTTTCAGCCACCTATCCGCCGTTTGAATCGCTGGATGCCAGCAATCAGATCGTCGGGTTTGATATCGATCTGGCCAAGGCACTCTGCAAACAGATGCAGGCCGACTGCACCTTTACCAACCATGCCTTTGACAGCCTGATCCCGTCACTGAAATTCAAAAAATACGATGCGGTGATTTCGGGTATGGATATTACGCCGGAGCGCAGCAAGCAGGTGACGTTCAGCGACCCGTACTACGCGAACTCAGCGGTGGTGATTGCCAAGAAAGATTCCTATAAAACCTTTGCTGATTTGAAAGGCAAACGCATCGGGATGGAAAACGGCACCACGCATCAGAAATACCTGCAGGACAAACATCCTGAAGTGAAAACCGTGGCTTACGATAGCTACCAGAATGCGATTATCGACCTGAAAAATGGCCGTATTGATGGTGTGTTTGGTGATACCGCCGTGGTGAACGAATGGCTGAAAACCAACCCGCAGCTGGGCACCGCAACGGAAAAAGTGACCGACCCGCAGTACTTCGGTACAGGTCTCGGCATCGCTGTACGTCCGGATAATAAAGCCCTGGTGGAAAAACTGAACGGTGCGCTGAAAGCGATTAAAGCTGACGGTACGTACCAGAAAATCAGCGACCAGTGGTTCCCGCAATAATCTTTATTCGTTGGCCGGGCAGCGTAACGCCGCCCGGCACGGTTTTATAACGGCACAAAGAAGCGAAAACGCGCGCCGCTCACCGAATCCATCAGTCTGATCCCGCCACCGTGCAGTTCCAGCATTCGCTTGACGATCAATAGCCCCAACCCGCCGCGATTTTCCCGCGACGCCTGAGGACTGAGTGCAGAAGGCCGCATAAACAGCGCATCGCGCAGCGTACTATCCACCCCCGACCCACTGTCTGCGACCTCGACCTGCAACTGTTCGTTCTCCTGCCACACCGCCAGACGAATCTCACCACCGGCTGGCGTATGACGGATGGCGTTATCCAGCAGATTGGTCACCACCCGCTCAATCATCGACACGTCCGCATTCAGCAGTGGCAAACGGCCAGGCACGTCAATATGCAGCTGCAACTCGCGCGTGCGCGCCGTCAGTTCAAACTTCTGCGCCACGTCTGAAATCAGCTCCCCCATGGCAAAACGTTCACGCTGGGGTTTGATACCGCCGTGCTCAAGGCGCGCCAGTTCAAACAGCTGCTGCGAAAGATGACGCACTTTTTGTCCCTGTCGTAGCGCGGTAGCAAGATACTGCTTATGCTCCTGCGGCGTTAGGGAAGCGGACTTAAGCGACAGCGTCTCCAGATAGCCCAGCAGAGAGGTCAGCGGCGTGCGTAAATCATGTGAAATATTGGCAATGAACTCCCGGCGCTGACGGTCGCTGTCGGCGAGCTGATCCCACTGAGAGGTAATTTTGCGCGCCAGCTCGATAAAGGTATTGCGCAGGATCGCCACTTCGTCGTTCACCGCCGGCTCCAGCGGCTCTGCGGCCAGCTGTTTAATGGCGCTGATGCTGTCCTGCTCAAGGCCTGTCACCTCGCGCGTCAGACGTTTAACGGGACGTGTCACCCAGTACCAGACCACCAGCCCCGCCAGCAGGCCAAACATCGCCACCAGCAGCAACGACCACAGAACGGTGCTCCAGAGTGCTTTATGCCAGGCCATTTCCGCCAGTGCGTTCGACTCCTCGCCCTGCAGGATAATGTACAAATAGCCTTTCAGTTCGCCATCCTGACGCAAGGGCGTGGCGCTAAAAACTTTCTTATTCTGACTGCGCGGATCGTCACCTAAAACCGGAATTGCCGTGCCGCTCAGGAAGGTCTGTATCGGCGCCAGATCGATTTTTTGCCGCTGAATATGGCCCGGCGGCGCGGCATCGGCCAGAACATCACCGTCCGGGGAGATCACGTACAGCTCAACGCTCGGATTAAAGGTCATCAACCGGTCAAACAGGGGTTTCAGCGCATCACGATCGACGCGGCCCTGCGCATCCAGAATCGGCTCCCGCTGCACAATCTGCTGCGCCAGACCGCCAGAGAGCCGCTGCACCATGGCATTTCCGTACTGCATGCTGCTGTAGAGTTGTACGACACAGGCGACCGTCGCGCAGAGCATCATCAGCAGGACAAACAGCACCGTCAGGCGCTGACCCAGGCTAAAGCGTCGCATCATGATGTAGCTCCGCAAATTTGTAGCCTTTGCCCCAGACGGTGCGAATGATCTCCGGCTCGGCGGCGTCTTTCTCAATCTTGATACGCAGGCGGTTAATGTGAGTGTTCACGGTGTGCTCATACCCTTCGTGCTGATAGCCCCACACCTGCTCCAGTAGCGCCAGGCGAGAGAAGACTTCACCCGGATGGCGGGCAAAAAAGTAGAGTAATTCGAATTCACGCGGGGTGAGATCGACCTCCTGCCCCTGCAGGCGCACGGTACGCGCCAGCGGATCGAGCGTCAGGCCATGCGCCTGGATTTGCCCGGCCGTTTGTGCCTGCCCCATTGCCTGCTGGCGGCGGAACAGCGCTTTGATCCGCGCAATCAGCTCCTGCACCGAAAAGGGTTTAGCCAGATAATCATCGGCGCCGGTTTCAAGTCCGGTGATGCGGTCCGTTTCACTGCTGCGGGCGCTGATGATAATTATCGGCAGGTAGCGAGTCATCTGGCGAATACGACGGCAAATCTCCAGGCCATCAACGTTGGGCAGCATCAGGTCGAGGATCACCGCGTCCCAGGGTTGTTTTTCAAGAAGGTGTAATGCGTTGGCCCCATCGGATTCATGGGTTATGGCGTAGCCTTCGTCTTCCAGGTTAAGACGCAGGAGCGCCGCGATATCGTGGTCATCTTCCACCAGCAGGATCTGCTTCATCGGTAAGCCTTCATTCAATTCTTATGCCTTAAGCTTACCTGATTTCCCCCCGGGGAAGAGTTCACATTTTGTTGAACATTGCGCGATACAGGCGCCGGGTGGCGGCTGCCCCTGACCCGGCCTGAGACGGAAGCGTGTTATCGGTTAAAGGTTTTTGACCAGTAACGTCAGCACTTCATAATGCGCGGTATGCGGGAACATATCAAAAAGCTGCACGCGCGCGATGCGGTAACCCGGCAGGCGGGCAATATCTTTTGCCATCGTCCGGGCGTTGCAGCTGGAATAGACGATATACGCTGGTGCCATCTGGCTCAGGTAATCACACAGGGCGTCACCAATGCCCCGACGCGGCGGGTTCACCAGCACCAACTCCGGCACGTTGTCCTGTCCGGTGGCAAACTGTGTGGAGTCCAGCGCCTGAAAATGGAGCTGGGTTAAGCCCAGCTCCGCGGCAGATTGCTTCGCGCAGGCGATCGCCTCCGGTGAGATTTCGATGCCCGTCAGGGTCATGTCGGGCGTTGCGCAGTGCAGCCCAAACCCCCCGACGCCGCAGAAGAGATCCCACATATGCCTGACCGGAAGCTGACGTACCCAGTCGCGGGCCGTGGCGTACAGCTGGCTGGCGACTACCGGGTTAGTCTGGAAGAAACTCTGCGGACGGATCCACAGCGGCACCTCATTGAATTTTTCGGCCAGTGCCTGTTGTGCGGTGAAAAAGATCTCTTTTTCCCCTTCCAGAATCGCCATATGCACCGGTTGAATATTGGCGGTCACCACCTTCAGCTGTGGCAACTGCTGCATAAGCCACGGCAATGCTGCACGTAGCTGCTCCACTTTCGCTTCTGAACGCAACACGAAACGCAGCATCATGCCCCCGTCGCGCTGGCTTTCGGTCAGCAGGATGAACTTCAACTCACCGCGTTTACGCGCAACGTTGTAGGGCGTTAACCCTGCCCGGGCGATAAAAGGTTTCAGTGCGGCAAAGACGGGCGCAAAAGAGGCAGGATAAAGCGGGCATTCCGTGAGATCTTCCGGCGTACCGTCGCGATGCAGCATGCCCAACAGCGGTTTTTCAACGCTGCCGCTGACCACCATTTTGGCTTTATTACGAAAGCCCTGCTCGGGCCCGCTGACGGGTGCGCCCCACTCGCCCACGGCGTGCCCGGCCAGCAGATGCTGCAGGTCGCTCATTTTGGCGGCGAGTTGTTGGGTGACCGGCTGTTCTATCCACTGACAGGAGCGACAGCGACCGGCGTCATAAAGTGCGCACTGCATAGGAAAACCTTAAAAATAACGGGGCTGCGATTATACACATTATTGCAGCTGGAAAAACCGTCGGCTGGAAGCAGGCAAATACAGCAGGCACAGCACCAGCAGATCCGGCAGTTTTTGCATCACCAGCGAGTGAAAAATTTCTCGTTTTGACTCACCCGGAATGCTGAATAGCTCCGGATAGCCGTAACCCAGCGACGCGGCCCACAGATAGACCGTGGCGATAATCTGGGTCAGCAAATAGCCCCAACGCGCCCAGTTACGCCCTTTCACCAGCGAAAACGCACAGAGTATTTCGATAAACACCAGCATCAGGCTGCTAAAAAAGACCAGCGTCAGGGTCCACGTCTGCACGCTGCGATGAATAAACTCTCCCAGCCCCCGCATGCCCAGCGTGTTGAAAATCATCAACAGATCGAGGCAGCGAATCATAATAATGGCGAGCGCCGCCACCTGCACCAGTGCAGGGACGTTCAGTCGGGCATGCGAATAACGTGATTTAGTCAAGAATCCCAATGTTTTGCTTCCCTGAAAAACAGTGCCGCGACAGGCGCGGCACTCCACTGGAAATTTTAAATGCTTCAGCCGCGTCTTGCACGTTGGATATCACGTACACGTTGTTTTTCAGCCCTTGCCATCAGATACCACGCAATAAAGCCAATGACCCCAACGACGCCCAAAATAATCGACGCCAGGGCGTTGATCTCCGGATTCACCCCCATGCGCACGCTGGAGAAGACCAGCATCGGCAGCGTCGTTGCCCCGGGGCCGGAGACAAAGCTGGCGATAACCAGATCGTCAAGCGACAGGGTAAACGCCAGCAGCCAGCCGGAGATCACCGCAGGCATAATCATCGGCAAGGTGATGATGAAAAAGACCTTCAGCGGCGTGGCGCCTAAATCCATCGCCGCTTCTTCAATGGAGTGGTCCAGCTCACGCAGGCGAGACGAGATCACCACCGCGACATACGCGGTACAGAAGGTGACATGTGCCAGCCAGATGGTCAGCATACCACGATCCGCAGGCCAGCCAATGGCGTGCGCCAGCGCAACAAACAGCAACAGCAGCGACAAACCGGTGATGACATCGGGCATCACCAGCGGGGCGGTAATCATAAAAGCAAAGCCCGTCGATCCACGGAAGCGGCCAAAACGGACCATCACCAGCGCGGCGATCGTCCCCAGAATGCAGGCCATCGTCGCCGCACAGGCAGCAATGGTCAGACTCAGGCCTACCGCGCTCATCATTGCGTCATCGTGGAACAGTTCGCTGTACCAGCGCGTCGACCAGCCTGCCCACACCGTCACCAGTTTTGAACTGTTGAAAGAGTAGATAACCAGCATGAGCATAGGGGCGTACAGGAAGGTGAAGCCCATTATCAGAATCAGGATCCGCCACGGGGAGCGCACGACCGGTAAGTTGTTCATCCGTGATCTCCCATCTGTTTTTGCTGATGTTTGTGGAACCACATGATCGGCACGATCAACAGCAGCAACATGACGATGGCCACCGCCGACGCCACCGGCCAGTCGCGGTTATTAAAGAACTCCTGCCAAAGCACGCGCCCAATCATGATGCTGTCCGGGCCGCCCAGCAGCTCGGGGATGACAAACTCCCCCACCGCCGGAATAAAGACCAGCATCGAACCGGCAATAATGCCACCTTTGGTCAGGGGAACAATCACGCTGAAGAAGGTTTTCAGCGGACGCGCGCCCAGATCCAGGGATGCCTCTACCAGCGAGTAATCAATACGCGTCAGGGCGGTGTATATCGGCAGCACCATAAACGGCAGGTAGGCGTAGACAATACCGATGTAAACCGCGAGGTTAGTGTGCAGGATGGTGAGCGGCTGATCGATAACGCCGAGCCACAGCAAAACGTTATTCAGCACCCCGTTGTTTTTCAGGATCCCCATCCAGGCATAGACGCGGATCAGGAATGAGGTCCACGAGGGCAGAATCACCAGCAGCAGCAGAATATTGCGCGTAGAGGGTTTGCTGTGCGCCACCGCCCAGGCGAGCGGATAGCCCATTGCCAGACAGCAAAGCGTCGAGATCGCCGCCACCTGTAGCGACTGCAAATAGGCTTCGAAATAGAGTGGATCGTCCGTCAGCTGCAGGAAGTTGCCCAGGTTGAGGGTGAGCGTCAGCTGCCCGTCCGCCCAGTCCAACAGATTGGTGTACGGCGGGATGGCCCGCGCCATTTCCGCCAGGCTGATTTTGAAGACAATCAGAAACGGCAGCAGGAACAGCAGAATCAGCCATACGTATGGCAGGGCAATCACCAGCTTGCGCCCGTGCGCCATCTTCATACGCGTAAGCCAGTGGGTCAGGCCGCCCGATTTTTGCACGGCGGGTGTGGGTTCAAGCATGTTCATCGCCACTCCTTATACCGTTAGCACGACGCAACTGTCCGCATCCCAGCACAGACTCACTTCATCGCCCCAGGTGGGCAGCCCCTTCCGATAGCGATGTTCATTTTGCAACTGGGCGCTGATCATCTGACCACTTTTCAGGCGGACGTGATAAATGGAGAGGTCGCCCAGATAGGCAATATGCACCACCTCCCCGACGGCAAAATTATAGCCATCAGCAGGCGGCTCATCGCAGAGCATGATTTTTTCTGGTCTCAGGGCTACATACACCGGCACGTTATCCACCACCGAGGCATCGGGATCGACCTTCAGCGGATGCACCAGGCCCGGCGATTCGATGACCAGCCCATCTTCCTGGCGGTCTTTTAACAACCCTTCGAACACGTTAACCGAGCCGATAAACTCAGCGCTGTAGCGGGTCGTCGGGTGTTCGTAGATCTCTTCTGGCTCGCCGATCTGCACGAACTTTCCGCGATTCATGATCGCAATACGTCCGGCCATCGTCATGGCTTCTTCCTGGTCGTGCGTCACCATCACGCAGGTCGCCCCCACACGCTCCAGAATATCGACCACTTCCAGCTGCATACGGTCGCGCAGTTTTTTATCCAGCGCTCCCATCGGTTCATCCAGCAGCAGCAGTTTTGGCCGCTTTGCCAGACTGCGGGCCAGCGCCACGCGCTGGCGTTGACCGCCAGAGAGCTGGTGCGGTTTACGCTTCGCAAACTCCTGCATATGCACCAGGCTCAGCATCTCGGCCACGCGGGCGGTGATTTCCGCTTTTGGCAGCTTGTCCTGCTTCAGGCCAAAGGCGATATTCTGCTCCACCGTCATATGCGGAAAGAGCGCATAGGACTGGAACATCATATTAATTGGGCGCTGGTACGGTGGCACGCTGGAGAGGTCGACACCGTCCAGCACGATTTGCCCGGCGGTGGGTTGCTCAAAACCTGCCAGCATACGGAGCAGCGTGGATTTACCACAGCCGGATGCCCCAAGGAGCGCAAAAATCTCCCCTTTATAAATCGTCAGGCTGACATCATCCACGGCGTGTTGCCCGTCGAAGGATTTGGTCAGGTTGCGGATTTCGAGCAGCGGCGTTAACGCTTTACGGACTTTCGCCTGCGGGCGGGGGATCGCATCATTCACGGGGTGTTCTCCGGCAGAAATCAAAACGGGTGCAGACGCACCATTTGGGTGCGCATTGCCGGGCCGTTTTCACGGACCCGGCTTACGGGTTTGGTCGGCCCGACAAGCAACACCGCCCCGGGCCACAGTGTCAAACGCCGTTATTTACCGCTTTTCACCTTGGTCCACGCGCGGGTACGCACGCGGTCAATTTTTGGATCCTGAACTTTCAGGGTGAACAACTTGGCAAACACATCCGCCGGCGGATAGATAGCCGGGTTATTGCGAATCTCTTCGCTGACCAGCGGAACAGAAGCCTTGTTGCCGTTCGCGTAGTAAACGTGGTCGCTGATATGGGCGATCACATCCGGACGCATCAGGTAGTTGAGGAACTGATAGGCTTCGTCTTTGTTTTTCGCATCAGCTGGCATCGCAAAGACGTCGAAGAAGGCCAGTGCCCCCTCTTTCGGAATGAAGTAGGACACATTCACACCGTTTTTCGCCTCTTTCGCGCGGTTCGCCGCCTGCCAGACATCGCCCGCCCAGCCGATCGCCACGCAGATATCGCCGTTTGCCAGGTCGTTAATGTACTGAGAAGAGTGGAAGTAGCGAATGTTAGGGCGCAGCTTCAGCAGCAGATCGGTCGCCGGGCCTGTGTAGTCGCTGGCCTGGCTGCTGTTAGGATCTTTACCGAGATAGTTAAGCACGGTGGCGAAAATCTCCTCCGGTGCGTCGAGGAACGACACGCCGCAGCTTTTGAGCTTTTCAAGGTTTTCCGGCTTCAGCACCACATCCCAGCTGTCGAGTTTGACATCTTTACCCAGCACGGCTTTGACTTTATCAACGTTATATCCGATGCCGGTGGTCGCCCACAGGTAAGGCATGGCGTATTTGTTATCCGGATCGTGTTTGGCAACGAGCTTTAAGACTTCCGGATCAAGATCTTTCCAGTTCGGTAATTTGCTTTTATCCAGCGGCTGGAACACCCCTGCCGTCAGCTGGCGTTCAAGGAAACTTGCGGATGGCACCACCAGGTCAAAGCCCGTGCTGCCTGCCATCAGTTTCCCTTCCAGAACTTCGTTGGAATCGAAAACGTCATAGACGACTTTAATCCCCGTCTCTTTTTCGAAATTAGCCACCGTATCCGGTGCAATATAGTCAGACCAGTTATAAACATGCAGCGTTTTTTGTTCCGCAGCGAGCGTGCCGGCAGAGACAGCCATCAGAGCACCCGCAACCAGACCCGATAACCATTTTTTATTCAAGGCGATCATATCTTTATTCCTTCTGAAAGCTCGTTCCCAAACGAACTAAATGTATGCGTTGGAAGATATGCAAGAATCGTGCATATTTTGTCGCTCTGCCTGACGCAGAAGAAAAACCGTTAGCGGTTTCCGCTCGCTTTTTTAAGCTTCGCAAGAATAACTGTAGCCTCTGTCTGCGGCTATAGCTCTGCTTAAAAAACGCCTTTTATCAATTTTTTAGGCCATAAGCGGCGACGGGATAAGGCGGATTGGCATGAGGAGTGGTGTAAAACACTTAAAAAAGAGGCTTAATGCAGCATAAACGAAGGAATTATGCAGTCGCCATGGCAGCGACTGCGTTGTCGCGAGGTGGGATCAGTGCAGAAATTGCTCAGGTGAATCATTATTCTCTTCTTCGCCCTCTGCGGTGTACAGAAGATGGTGCGCGCTGGCTTCCAGCATCACCATTGACGTCTGCTCTTCGCTCTGGCGCATAAACCAGGCAAACTGCTTAAACGACAGCCCAGCCCCGGCGCATAAAGACTGGCAAACCACCAGTTTTGGCAGATTATCATCCTGTATGTCGAGAAACGCTTTCACCGTCAAAGAACTGGCATTGATGGTCGAAAGATCGGAGGCCAGCGCCAGTAGCGCAGAGGGTTTCACTTCGGCAAGCGCAGAGAACAGGATCACGTCGTTAATCAGATCGATTTTGGCATCAAATACGCCATCGAAATTTTGCATATGCGGCAGATGCAGCGCCTGACAGGAATCGCACTCAAAAAAGGTGATGCCTGCTTCATCAAGCCACTTTCGCATCGTGTCCAGAGTGGGGACGATCTGTAAATCCATATCCATTGCTGTGCAGCCTCTTAAAATCATCATTACTTAGTTTACGCAAAAAGCGCGTGGCAATCTCGTTAGCCGCCCGTTTTCAGGCAGAATCCTGGGGTGGCCTGGCGCTCGATCCAGGCGATCATTTTGCCCGCGATATCGATGCCCGTCGTCTTTTCGATGCCTTCAAGACCCGGAGAGGCATTAACTTCCATCACCAGCGGCCCGCGATGCGCACGCAATATATCTACGCCCGCGATATCCAGCCCCAGCGTTTGCGCCGCTTTGATCGCAATCTCGCGTTCACGTTCAGTGATCATAGCGATTCTGGCGATGCCGCCACGATGCAGGTTCGAGCGAAAATCGCCCTTTTTTGCCTGGCGTTCAATGGCCGCGACCACTTCGTCACCGACCACCAGACAGCGAATATCGCTGCCTTTGGCTTCCTCAATGTATTCCTGCACCAGGATGTGCGCGTTAAGTCCGCGAAAGGCATCGATGACGCTTTCTGCCGCCTGACGGGTTTCCGCCAGCACGACGCCAATGCCCTGGGTCCCTTCTACCAGTTTAACCACCAGCGGTGCACCGCCGACCATGTCGATCAGATCGCTGGTGTCATCAGGCGAATGGGCAATCCCGGTGATCGGCAGATCTATCCCCTGCCGGGCGAGCAGTTGCAGGGAGCGCAGCTTGTCGCGGGCGCGGGTAATGGCGACAGATTCATTGAGCGGGTAGCTTCCCAGCATTTCGAACTGTCGCAATGCCGCCGTACCATAAAAGGTAATTTGCGAACCAATGCGGGGGATGACGGCATCGAAGTGCGGCAGATGGCGTCCTTTATAGTGAATGGACGACGCCGCCGGGCTGATGTTCATATAGCACGACAGCGGATCGAGCACCTCGACCTGATGGCCGCGCTTATGTGCAGCCTCGAGCAGGCGCTTACAAGAATAGAGCGTTCCATCCCGGGACAATATGGCAATTTTCACCCTGCACCTCTCAAGACTTGATAAAAGCCTGCGTATCATACACGCAGGCAGGCGCGGGAAAAATGGGCTATCGCGTCGCCCAGCCCTGTTTATGCAAATACTCGAGAATAAACGGGCGATTTTCTTTCACGATGGTGCGTCGGATGTGATCGCTCCAGGTGTCACGACGATTATTGCTGTCGCGCGTCATGTAATAGTGCGCAAGCTCTTCGTCATAGTGCGCCAGCACGTCTGGATCGACAGGCTGATAATGGTTTTCATGCACCAGCATCGCCGCTGGCAGACGCGGTTTGACGTCCGGGTTATCTGCCGGCCAGCCGAGGCACAGACCAAACAGAGGAAGAACGTGTTTCGGCAACTCAAGCAGCTCGGTGACGGCCTCAATATTATTGCGCAGACCGCCGATATACACGCCGCCCAGCCCCAGGGACTCCGCGGCAGTAAAGGCGTTTTGCGCCATCAGGGCGGTATCAACCACGCCCAGCAGCAGCTGTTCCGCCAGGCCAAGCTGCGCGTCAGGGCAAATTTGCAGGTGGCGATTAAAGTCGGCGCAGAACACCCAAAACTCCGGGGCCTGAGCGACATGCTTTTGTCCGCCTGTCAGGGTCACCAGCTTTTCGCGCATCGCCTTATCGGTAATACGAATAATGGAGCTGCACTGTAAAAAACTGGAGCTGGAGGTGCTTCTTGCACCATCGATAATCGCCTCACGCTGCGCGTCTGTTATGGGCTCGTCAGTGAAATGGCGAATCGAGCGGTGGGAACGTAACAGGTCAATGGTTGGCGTCATTTTGTCTCTCTTATCTCTGGCTTTTTGCGTAATGGCAGCCAGTATAGGCAAAGAAATCGCGGATGTAATTGGCGAAACATAGCCAACAGGTATTAAAGCGACAGGTAAAACCTGCTTTTCATGAGCAGGCGTTATCGTGCACTATAGGTGTCATTCGCCGTCTGGCTGACGTTTTGAGGAGAGAGATATGTTTGCAGTAATTTTTGGACGCCCGGGATGCCCATATTGTGTACGCGCTAAAGAGCTGGCAGAAAAACTGACCGCTGAGCGTGATGACTTTAACTTCCGTTATGTGGATATCCACGCGGAAGGGATCAGCAAAGCTGACCTGGAAAAAACAGTGGGTAAACCGGTTGAAACCGTTCCGCAGATTTTCCTCGATCAGAAACACATTGGCGGCTGCACTGATTTTGAAGCCTACGCCAAAGAAAATCTGGGCCTTTTTGCCGCTCAGTAATGCAATGACGCCCTCAACGGAGGGCGTTTTTATTTGTGGCGACGGCGGTAATGAAACAGGCTGCGCGCAAACAGAAAACAGAGCGCGCCCAGCGCACACCAGAATACCCCGCTCAGCAACCATGCCAGCTCTTGCCAGAAGGTCCGTGACGTCACGAACAGCAGACGCATCACCAGCAGGCACAAAGGCGCAGCGAGCATCGCACCAATCAGGGGTTTGACCACTTCCCCCCCGCGAGAGACAAAGCTTGCCACGGCGCCAGGCAGTATAAAGAACAGCAGACCCAGTTCCGGACGACCCGCCGAGCGAAACGCCCCGGTCATATGAAACTTAAGTGACACGCAAACGACGATAAATAACAAGAAACAACAGGTCACGCCTGCCCAGTTTCGTTTGATGTTCAAAAATCCTCCTGATCCTTCTCTATCGAATACACACTCGTCCTGTGGACGCCCAGTCAGATAAAGCCGCGTGGCAATCCTTGCCAAACCCCGCATACGATTATGCGATAATGAGTAGCCGTTGATATGTAATACGATTAAACTAGCTGCCTACTATTGTTTTACGGAATTCAATCAGAGGGTAAGAAATGTTGACATCCTCTTTCTCATTCCAAAACAGTAGCCCAAATAGTCCGTTCATTCAACAACTTACTGGTAAACAAGAAGTTAGCCTCCGTGAATATAAACGTCGCAGACTTGTTAAATGGGAATTACATCCTGTTATTATTTGTGGTACTGGCATTGGGCCTTTGTCTTGGCAAATTGCGCCTGGGTTCAGTTCAACTTGGTAATTCTATTGGCGTTTTAGTCGTCTCATTATTATTAGGTCAGCAGCATTTCAGCATTAACACGGATGCGCTCAACTTAGGCTTTATGCTGTTTATTTTTTGTGTGGGCGTGGAAGCCGGGCCAAACTTTTTCTCGATTTTCTTCCGCGACGGCAAAAATTATCTGATGCTGGCGCTGGTGATGGTCGGCAGCGCGATGTTGCTGGCGTTAGGCCTGGGTAAAGTGTTTGGCTGGGATATCGGGTTAACGGCGGGGATGCTCGCAGGCTCGATGACCTCAACGCCGGTATTGGTCGGCGCCGGGGATACCTTACGCCACTCCGGTATGGAAGGCAGCCAGCTCTCTCTGGCGCTGGACCATCTGAGCCTGGGTTACGCCCTGACCTACCTGATTGGTCTGGTGAGCTTAATCGTCGGCGCACGCTACCTGCCTAAATTGCAGCATCAGGATTTACAGACCAGCGCCCAGCAAATTGCCCGTGAGCGCGGGCTGGATACCGATTCCAAACGTAAAGTCTATTTACCCGTCATTCGCGCGTATCGCGTAGGTCAGGAGCTGGTCGCCTGGGCCGATGGTAAGAACCTGCGTGAGCTGGGGATCTATCGCCAGACCGGCTGCTATATCGAACGTATTCGCCGTAACGGCATTCTGGCGAACCCCGACGGCGACGCGGTGCTGCAAATGGGGGATGATATTGCCCTGGTCGGCTACCCGGATGCGCATGCCCGCCTTGACCCGAGCTTCCGTAACGGGAAAGAGGTTTTCGACCGCGATCTGCTCGACATGCGTATCGTGACCGAAGAGATTGTGGTGAAAAACCATAACGCCGTAGGCCGCCGTCTGGCCCAACTGAAGCTGACCGATCACGGCTGTTTCCTGAACCGCGTGATCCGCAGCCAGATCGAAATGCCTATCGACGATAACGTGGTACTTAATAAAGGCGACGTGTTACAGGTGAGCGGCGATGCCCGCCGCGTGAAAACCGTGGCCGATCGTATCGGCTTTATCTCTATCCACAGCCAGGTCACCGACCTGCTCGCCTTCTGCGCCTTCTTTATCGTCGGCCTGATGATCGGCATGATCACCTTCCAGTTCAGTAACTTTAGCTTTGGCATCGGTAACGCCGCCGGCCTGCTGTTCGCCGGGATTATGCTCGGCTTCCTGCGAGCCAACCACCCGACGTTCGGCTATATCCCGCAAGGGGCGCTGAATATGGTGAAAGAGTTTGGCCTGATGGTCTTCATGGCGGGTGTGGGCCTGAGCGCTGGCAGCGGCATCGGGCACAGTCTGGGCGCCGTGGGCTGGCAGATGCTGGTCGCCGGTCTGGTTGTGAGCCTGGTCCCTGTGGTGATTTGTTTCCTGTTCGGCGCTTACGTTTTGCGCATGAACCGTGCCTTGCTTTTCGGCGCCATGATGGGCGCGCGCACCTGCGCCCCCGCCATGGAAATCATCAGCGATACGGCCCGCAGCAACATCCCGGCGCTGGGCTACGCGGGCACCTATGCTATTGCCAACGTCCTGCTGACGCTCGCCGGTACGCTGATTATCATCATCTGGCCCGGACTCGGATAACGCCTGCGCTGCGTACTGTCGAAATTATTTTCGCTTTGCGCAGAACTTTTCTCGCAGGGTGCAGTCATAACTATTGCCACTGCTTTTCTTTGATGTCCCCCAATTTGTGGAGCCCATCAACCCCGCCGTTTTGGTTCAAGGTTGATGGGTTTTTTGTTACCTGAGATTCGGGCCTTTCTAATCAGCCATTTACGAACCACCTTTAAGACGGATGGCGACAAAATGGCGGCAGCGATATTACGAGTTACCATCTTTCGTTATCCCAACGTCCATTTCTTTCAGTATTGGCATTGACCTGCTCCCCAATGATCCAGCCGTGTCCGCAATGCATAGCCTGGCTTTGCTTAACGAGAAGCGACGTAAATGAGGGTTCTTTTCTCAACATAAATACCTCCGCTCAGACCGAATGATGAGCCAAGACCCGTCACAGTATCGACGACACTGGCCATTGCTGGATTTGCCTGTAGACGTGCCTGCAGGGAAATAGCGGTAAGAGCCATCAGCCGAGTAACGGAGTTAACGCTTTCGACGACCTGGCGGCGTGTGGTCGCATTTAGCTGAACACCAGAAACCGCACTTGCAGCGACACGGCCGATCTCGGCGGTGGCTTTCAGGACGTATTGCGGCATTTTCTCCCGCGCGACTTCATTGGTTGGCACACATGGCAGGCAATGAATCTGCGCCAAAAATCCATCAACCAGCGTTGCATCCTCGGTGAAGTCGGTTAATAGCCAGATATCTGGCGCTGTGAGTTGGTGCGGTTGCTCCGGGTTGAGCTTATTCCGCAGGGTCTGAACGTTCATACCTGCACGTTCTGCCAGCTTCGCCATATTGTGGTGTAAAGCGAACGTCCGGCAGGCTTCATTGAAATGGGGATGTTTTGATATACGATAGTCAAACATAGTCTATTGCTCCGTTAAGTCTCAAAATGGAACTAATTGATAGTCACATTGCAATCTGAGAGTGCATCAACGGTTAAAGCGACGATGTTAATCATTACCTTTTCACGCTTCTTATCTTTACGCAGGCGATGTCGAGGCAACCGACCATCTGTAAGCATGTCGTTTATGGTGTCAACATGCAGCCCAGTTAGTTCGCTATAGCGTTCAATTGTGACGTGCGGTGTGTTCAGAGTGATTGAAATATTAGGGGTCATGATGCAACATCTCCTACTGGCTTGTGGTGAGCCGTTTGTAATCGTGACAAATACCCAAATGGGAACGAACCAGATACCAGGATCGCATAAGAGATATGCCGACAAAAAAGTACCTAAATGAGATCAATATAAATCCCAATCAGGGTGGTAAAGCTGCGATTGAACGCTTGGTAGACGCGTATGGTTTTACAACGCGACAGGCATTAGCCGATCACCTAGATGTCTCAAAAAGCACTTTGGTTAACAGGTATATGCGGGATACGTTCCCTGCTGACTGGATAATCCAATGTGCTCTTGAAAAAGGTATATCCTTAAGCTGGTTAGCCAGCGGAATTGGATCCAAAAATTCAGAGGTGAATAATGATGTTGTTTCAGTTATTCACAAAAAAATCATTGAAGGTGTCTTACATGATGGAAATTACTACTCTATCGATAAGGCATTACTTCCTAAAAACCACAATCATATTTTTTGTGTATCTGATGCAAAAAAAATTTATATTGTCGAATCAGAATATCGCGAGTTAATTGATGGTGAATGGCTAGTTGAAATTGAAGGTAAGGTTAGCATTCGTAAATTAACCAGAATTCCAGTTGGAGAAATTAAAGTCCGCAGCACTTTAATAGATTTTGAATGTCCTGTAGGTGATATAAAAGTTATCGCCAAATGCCGAAGCGTACTTATAAACTACTTTTAGAAGGAATTAACATGAGTGCTGAAGAAAGAAACTTCGATAATGAAGAAAAAATCATAAAAGAAAATACTGAACTCCTCGATCAGTATAAAAATGCACTGTCTTTTGATGACTATCATAAATTAAGATGGTTAATTCTGAGAGGAAGAATTAATGAGTTTCAAAATGAGCTTCTTGGATTTATTTTTAAAACTGAAGCATCTGAAGAAGAAAAAAAATCAACCGATAAAGATTATAAAAATAAGTATGTAAAATATTATTATGATACTAATGAATCCCTATCAAACCAAAATAGCAAAACAAACCATAGAATCATTGAACTTGAAGAACTTAATAATCAACTTTTAACAACGAATGCCAAATTACAGAAAGATATTGCTGAATCAAAAAAACTCATTGAAACAGGCGCAAAAGAAATAACTAAATTAGTTAATTCCAACACTGAACTTCAAAGCCTTGTTCAACAAAAACGAATCGATGAAAAAATCCCTGGTTATGTAAATAGCGTAAAAAGCGAACTTAGTTCAGATGATAATCATTTCATTTTGATGTCTAAAGTATGGGCTGGTTGTGGTGGATTTTTCGGGATAGCCGCTGTTCTAGCTTCTCTTTTATCATTGACGATAACAATTGATTTTGAGAAAGTAAAAGGCTTCGAATTGTTTTATTCTTTCACCCGTGGTTTATTAGGGATATCTATTCTTTCATGGCTTTCATTTATCTGCTTAAGCAATTCCAAAAAGTATACACATGAGTCTATACGTAGAAAAGACAGAAGACATGCCTTAATGTTTGGACAAGTTTTTCTGCAAATCTATGGTTCCACAGCAACCAAAGAGGATGCAGTTTTAGTATTCAAAGATTGGAATATGTCTGGTGATTCTGCTTTTTCTGATCATACCGATCAGCCACCGGGAATAACTACATTGTTTGAATCAGCGAAAGAAAAATTGAAATCTTCCCTCGCAGATAAATAATTACTTATATTGAGAGTATGCTTCTTAAGAAATAATACATTGACCACTGTATAAAAAATCAGTTAAAAGTATTGGATTTTCAGAGGTGAACATGACGGTCAGAAAACTTGAATCAGGCAGATGGTTTTGCTAGTGCTATCTTGGAGGACGCGATGGGCGGCGTTTGCGCAAACAGTTCGCCACTAAGGGGGAGGCTTTGGCTTATGAACGTCATGTTATGGATGAGATAGCATCGAAGCCTTGGTTAGGCGAGTTGGCAGATCGTCGGACTCTGAAAGACGTGGTTGAACTCTGGTTCAAACTGCACGGCAAATCCCTGACCGCTGGCGAGCATGTTTACGACAAGCTGCTCCTTATGGTTAATGCACTCGGAAATCCCCTCGCAACCGATCTTAGTTCCAAATTGTTCGCGCATTACCGTGACAAACGCCTAATGGGTGAAATCTATTTCAGTGAGAAGTGCAAGAAAGGTGCCAGCCCGGTAACTATTAACCTCGAACAAAACTATCTAAGTGGCGTTTTTAGCGATTTGGCCCGACTCGGAGAATGGGCAGCACCGAACCCGCTGGAGAACATGCGCAAGTTCACCATTGCCGAAAAAGAAATGACCTGGCTAACTCATGAGTAGATCACAGAGCTACTATACGACTGCCAACGCCAAAGCACCCTGCTCGCTTTGGTCGTTAAAATCTGCTTGAGTACCGGAGCACGCTGGCGCGAAGCGGTGAACCTCACTCGCTCTCAGGTCACGAAGTACCGATTCACGTTCGTTAGGACCAAAGGCAAAAAGAACCGAAGCATTCCGATTAGCAAAGAGCTTTACGAGGAAATTATTGCCCTGGACGGCTTCAAGTTCTTTACGGATTGCTACTTCCAGTTTTTGTCTGTGATGGACAAAACCTCCATCGTGCTTCCTCGCGGCCAGCTTACCCACGTCCTGCGCCACACGTTTGCAGCGCACTTCATGATGTCAGGTGGTAACATCCTTGCCCTGCAGAAAATCCTCGGTCATCACGACATAAAGATGACCATGCGCTATGCTCATTTGGCCCCTGACTACCTTGAAACAGCCCTGCGCTTCAACCCCATTTCCACAAAGCATGGTTGATAATTTATCCCTGTCTACTTAGTATGTAATATTCAAAGGACACTGAATTGAAAACAATGAAAATAAATATACCATTAACTACCCTCGCCACTGGGATAGCTTTGCTTAGCGGGATAATTTACATCTTTGGATTATGGATTAGATTTGATATTCCTGCGAGCACCTTACTCAATTTCATTAACTTCTCTGATGTTATAAAATCCAGCGTGTATCCATTAGTTCTCATATCAATAATTATATTCATTGATATACCGAAATTTATAGAAATGCACCATAATAACCTGACGCAATCGAGTCAGAAGAAGTCATGGGCAAATAAATCAAAGAGAAAGGATCGTATTGCTTTACTGATAATTTTAGTTAGCATATGCCTTCTCTATTTGTACGCTAAAGACTTCCCTAATGCAGCAAGTTTTGTTGTTTTATTAATAACATTCTCTGCGTCGTATTATATCAGTGATCTAGAAGCTTTAATAAAGGTCCAGAACAACATAAAAAACCATTCAATAAAAATAAGTTTACTAATCCCATTTTTTGCATTCCACTATGGTACAACCCAATCAGCTATAATAAAAGACTATCCAAGTGTGATGGTCATTGCTAAAAACTCCCACTGCGGGAATTATCCTCTTGCATTTATTGCTACTTACAGCGATAAGGTTTTCGCTTACAATAAAATCAGTAACTCCATTTGCATTGTTTCAGCCGATTCCGTTGAGTTAAGCACATCGAAAAATCCTTAAAAGCAAAACCCTTCACAACCTCTGGACAATGCCAAATGGCGACAAAGTGGCGGCAGCAATTGACATAGCCCCATAATCGCCACTTCTTACCACTAACCTAACTTATTGATTATCTTACAACTCATTGTTTTCACTAACCCGTTTACATAAAGAGGTTTTTTGTTGCCCAAATTCCCCCAGTCCCACAATTCGCCATACCATCCGTACTATCTCATCGCGCGTCAGAGGCTGTCTGTCGGTGACAAAATGCAGTGTCATGCCTTCGATAAATGCATCCAGCGCCCGGGTGGTGACGGGGTCGAACCACTGTTCGAGCGTAGTCTGGCTGGTCTTCATCCAGTCCTGCATAACGGTTTTTAAAGCACTGCTGCGATTCATCGAGGCATACAGCTGATACATCAGCTCCATGTTGCGCGGGGTTGTCACTTCAGAACGGTAAATTAAGGTCGCGATGGCTTCACAGGCCATTTCCGGGCCGGTGACATCTGCGAAATAATCGCGATACTGACGCGACATCTGCTGCGTGAACCAAACGAACGCCTCCTCCAGCAGGGATTCCATGCCGTCAAAATAATAGGTCATGGAGCCCAGCGGTACCCCGGCGCAGATGGCGATTTTGCGGTGCGTCACTGCGTTGATACCGTGCTCTGCAATCGTATCCAGCGTCGCCTGAAGTATCCTCTCCCGCCGTTGCGGATCGTTCGGTCTTCTGTTCATAAAATCCTCAGCTCATTTATGTACAAATGTACACATTCTTGCTAGTGTTGTCGCTATTATTGTTCTTCTGGTGTTTCCCTGATGACCTTGACCGCTTCTCGTAAGGCCCTACAACTGCGTATGTGGGCGCTTTTTATGTTCTTCTTTATTCCCGGGCTTTTGATGGCCTCCTGGGCCACGCGTACGCCCGCGATCCGCGATATTTTATCGGTCTCGACCGCGGAGATGGGCATTGTGCTGTTTGGCCTGTCGATAGGGTCAATGAGCGGAATTTTGTGCTCTGCCTGGCTGGTAAAGCGCTTTGGCACACGGAAAGTGATTCGCACCACCATGTGCTGCGCGGTGTTTGGCATGCTGATTTTGAGCCTGGCCTTAGGGCTGGCTTCGCCGCTTATCTTCGCGCTGGGGCTGACGGTGTTTGGTGGAAGCTTTGGTGCGGCAGAAGTGGCAATTAACGTAGAAGGCGCGGCGGTTGAAAAAGAGATGAACAAAACCGTTCTGCCTATGATGCACGGCTTTTACAGCCTCGGTACCCTGGCGGGCGCAGGCGTGGGGATGGCGCTTACTGCCTGGGGCCTGGCGGCGAACCTGCATATTCTGCTGGCGGCGCTGGTCTGTATCATTCCTGTCTTAACCGGCATTCGCGCGATTCCGGATGGCACGGGTAAAAATACGACGGAAGAGCACACCACAGCCGAGAAGGGGCTGCCCTTCTACCGCGATATGCAACTGATGCTGATTGGCGTGGTGGTGCTGGCGATGGCCTTCGCGGAAGGGTCAGCTAACGACTGGCTGCCGCTGCTCATGGTCGATGGACATGGCTTTAGTCCGACGTCCGGCTCGCTTATCTACGCGGGCTTTACGCTGGGTATGACCGTAGGTCGCTTTACCGGCGGCTGGTTTATCGATCGCTACAGCCGCGTGGCGGTCGTGCGCGCCAGCGCCCTGCTGGGCGGATTGGGCATCGCGATGATTATCTTCATCGATGTTGACTGGATTGCCGGTGTCTCGGTGATCCTGTGGGGCCTGGGTGCATCACTGGGTTTCCCGCTGACGATATCGGCTGCAGGCGATACGGGCCCGGATGCGCCAACACGCGTCAGCGTCGTCGCCACCACTGGCTACCTTGCTTTCCTGGTTGGCCCGCCACTGCTTGGGTTCCTGGGGGAACATTACGGTTTGCGCAGCGCCATGCTGGTGGTATTAGGGCTGATAATCATTGCCGCGCTGGTGGCGAAAGCCGTGGCCAAACCGGAAGCAAAACATTCAACCATGGAGAAGGGATATGAGCGTTAAACTGATCGCCGTTGATATGGATGGCACGTTTTTGAGCGATGAAAAAACCTATCATCGGGAACGCTTTCTGGAACAGTACGCCCGCATGAAAGCCCAGGGCATCCGTTTTGTCGTCGCCAGTGGAAACCAGTATTACCAGCTGATCTCATTTTTCCCGGAGATCGCTCACGAAATCGCGTTCGTGGCGGAAAACGGTGGCTGGGTGGTCAACGCCGGGGAAGATGTCTTCAACGGTGAACTGACCCAGGCGCAGTTTGATACCGTGGCGCGTTTTCTCTGCGCCCTGCCCGGCGTCGAAGTGATTGCCTGCGGCAAAAGCAGCGCCTATACGCTTAAAGCCTATGATGATGCACTGAAAACCATGGCGGCAAAGTATTATCACCGTCTGGAGATGGTGGATAGCTTCGACCATCTCACCGACATTTTCTTTAAATTTGGCCTTAACTTACCGGATGAGGCTATCCCGGAAGTTCAGGCGCTGATCCATGCTGAACTCGGTGACATCATGGTGCCCGTCACCACAGGTCACGGTAATATCGATTTGATTATACCGGGCGTGCATAAGGCGAACGGTTTACGCATTTTGCAGCAGCGCTGGGGTATTGACGACAGTGAGGTTGTGGCCTTTGGCGACAGCGGTAACGATGTGGAGATGCTCCGTCAGGCGGGCTTTAGCTTTGCCATGGCGAATGCGAAACCCCATATTAAAGCGGTCGCCCGCTTTGAAGCCCCGCACAATAATCATGAGGGCGTACTGGACGTGATCGAGAAAGTGCTAAACAGAGAGGCGCCGTTTCATTAAGCGTTTATGGCCCGGTCAAACCGGGCCTGACGGCTACTGAAGCGCACTGCCGACACGTTTGTCCCGCAGGAACATTACTATGAGTCCTACCCACAAAACGCCGTTGATCAGATTAAACAGGCTGAACAATCCGTTCCCGCCAAACGCGTAGGCGTGTTTGCTGATCTCGATCCCGACGGTAAAAATCAGCATTTGCAGCATGCCCATGGCGGCCGAAACCGTGCCCTTACTCATTTCACTGGCGAACAAGGTCAGGCGCACCAGCCCCGCGTTGGCAATCCCGATACCGAACGCATAGATGCTCAGCCCCGCCGTCATCCACAGATACGCGTGGGAAGAGGCAACCGTAGCCACCGCCGCCACCAGCAGCCCTGCCGCAATCGGCCAGCCGCCCATGATAATCAGCGAACGCACGCTGCGGCGGGATGTCAGCCGGGCAAGAACGAGATTCCCCACAATCAGCGCGCCGAAAATCGGCACCTGCAGCAGGCCATATTCATAGCTGCTGAGCTGCTCACCGCTGATAATAATTACCGGCGACTGCGCAATCCACGCCAGCAATGGCAGGCTGACAAACCCGGTTGCCAGCGCGCCTGCCACAAAACGACCATTTTTCAGCACTTCTTTATAGTCGCGGCCCAGCTCTTTGAGCGAGAGCTTTTCGCCCAGCCGTGTCGCTGTTTCAGGCATTGCGCGGTGCAGGCCGAAAAATGAGACTGCCGCCAGCGCGGCAAACAACACAAACATGCCTTCCCACGGGGCAACATGCACCCAGGCTGCACCCACCAGCGGCCCCAGCAAGGGCGCGATAAGCGCCACGTTAGCCATTAGCGCGGTGATCTTAATGCATACCGCCTCTTCGAATGACTCCTGAATCGCGGCATATCCTACCGCGCCGATAAAGCACAGGCTCACCCCCTGCAAAAAACGCAGCAAGGTAAATTGTTCGATGTTTTGGGCCAGCAGCGTCGCCAGACAGGTCACGATAAACCAGACCACGCCGGTCAGCATCACCGGGCGACGGCCAATACGATCCGACAGCGGCCCTAATAGCCACTGCAAAAACATGCCGCCCGCCAGATAGGCCGTCATGGAGGTAGGTACCCACTCAATACCGGCGTTGTACTGCTCCACCACTGCCAACATACCCGGCTGGATCATATCGTTGCCGATATAGGTGGAGAACTCGTAAAGCACCAGACAGAGAGGGAAAAGTAACGCCTGGCGACCCAGACGGTGACCAGAGGAAGAACGGTTTAACATGCGGTCTCTTTATAGTGTCAAAATCGCGGTGATTTTAATGAAATGCCGCAACCTGAGATAGTGAATTATTGAGGAGAAACAGAAATAAAGCACATATCGTTGTCGTTTAAGGTTTCCTTAAGTTGACACCTTTATGATACCCCGATGACACGTCACTGACCGTAATTATGACACAGACATTTACCCCATCAGAATTATCTAAGTCACCGACAACTAAGACAAAACCGCTTTACCGTCTGCCTGTCCGCTTTTATGGTTATCAACTTTTAATGCTGGTGGTCCTGGCGGCGCTGTTTACCTGGGTCTCCCGCGATGAAACGTTCGATCGCTGGATAACGGGTTTCTGGTACGACGCTGCCACGCACCGCTTCCCCTTGCAACAAAATCCATTGCTGGATCTGCTGAATCACCGACTGGCGAAATATCTTACGATCGCCCTTGCCGTATCGGCACTGATTTACGGGGTCGTTTGCCGTAATGCGCGCTGGATCACCACCGCACTGCTGGTGGGGCTGGGCGCGCTGGTTGTGGGCACGCTGAAAAGCATCAGCCATCACAGCTGCCCGTGGGACCTGGTGGAATACGGCGGCAAAGCGGTCTCGTGGCCCCTTTTTGGTCATACCCCCGCAGACAGTGGCCCAGGACGCTGTTTTCCCGGCGGACACTCCTCCAGCGGGTTTATGTTGATGGGGCTGTTTTTTGGGTTCTGGCGCGAACGCCCTCGCCTGGCCTGGTGTTGCGTAGCGCTCGGCGTCGTGATGGGCCTGGCAATGGGTTTTGGCCAGGTGATGCGCGGCGCACATTTTTTCTCACATAACCTGTGGGCAGGTTGGTGGGTGTGGTTTTCACAGGTAGTGGCCTATGGCCTGATTTCTGCCTGGTTTGCAAAAGAGTAACGAGGATATGTTAGAGAATCTCAATTACGGACTGTTTTATCTGATTAATGCCACCCCTGCTTCGCCAGAGTGGATGATCGACGTTGCCACTTTCATTGCGAAGGATCTGATCAATATCGTGCCGGCTCTGGTGGTTATCCTGTGGTTGTGGGGGCCACGAAAACAGGTGAGCGCCCAGCGCCAGCTGGTCATCAAAGTGGCGATGGCGCTGGTTATCAGCATGACGGCCTCCTGGACGCTGGGCCATTTGTTCCCACACGATCGTCCGTTTGTGGACCACGTCGGCTATAACTTCCTCCACCATTCTGCCGACGATTCGTTCCCGAGCGATCACGGTACGGTGATCTTTACCTTTGCGCTGGCCTTCCTGTTATGGCATCGCCTTTGGTCTGGCGTGGTGTTAATGGCTATTGCGGCGGCCATCGCCTGGTCAAGGGTTTATCTTGGTGTACACTGGCCGCTGGATATGCTGGGCGGCCTGCTGGTGGGGATGATTGGCTGCCTGAGCGCGCAGATTCTCTGGAATCTCTTCGGAACACCGCTTTATCAGGCACTTCAGCGTATCTATCGCATCTGTTTTGCCTTCCCTATCCGCAAAGGCTGGATACGTGACTAACCCCAGTCTGACAGGTTACACTTGAACGCCCGCCCTGCGGGCGTTCACTTTTTTCATCCCGAGGAACTATGGAAACACGACGCGATGACCGCATTGCACAGCTGCTGCAGGCGCTAAAGCGCAGCGATAAGCTGCATCTCAAAGAAGCCGCCGCGTTGCTTGGCGTATCAGAGATGACCATCCGTCGGGATTTAAACAGTGAACCCGGGCCTGTCGTCCTGCTGGGGGGCTATATTGTTCTGGAGCCTCGCAGCGCCAGTCACTATCTGATTAACGATCAGAAGACCCGTCTGGTGGAAGAAAAACGCAAAGCGGCACGCCTGGCGGCCTCGCTGGTGCAGCCTCATCAGACGTTATTTTTCGACTGTGGAACCACGACACCGTGGATTATCGAAGCCATTGATAATGCACTGCCGTTTACCGCTGTCTGTTACTCCCTGAACACCTTCCTTGCCTTACAGGAAAAGCCCGAGTGCCGGGTAATTCTGTGCGGCGGGGAGTTCCACGCCAGTAATGCGATTTTTAAACCGTTAAATCTTCAGGATACTTTGACGAATCTCTGCCCCGATATTGCCTTTTACTCTGCGGCTGGCGTCAGCGTACGTCAGGGGGCGACGTGCTTTAATCTTGAAGAGTTGACGGTGAAGCACTGGGCGATGAATGCGGCGCAATACCACGTGCTGGTGGTCGATCACAGTAAGTTTGGCAAGGTGCGTTCGGCCAGAATGGGTGAGCTGGCACGCTTCGACGCTATCGTTAGCGATTGTCGCCCGGATGAAGACCTGGTTGCTCATGCGAAGGCGCAGCAGATTAAGCTGATGTATTGAGGGGGGCGGGGAACACACTAAAAACGGCAACTTGTTCCCGGTTTGCACGTGTCCTCTGCGGGCTGATGCCCTCACCCCGGCCCTCTCCCACGGGAGAGGGGGAAAACACTAAAACGGCAACTCGGTTGCCGGTTCGCACGAGTCCTCCGCGGGCTGATGCCCTCACCCCGGCCCTCTCCCACGGGAGAGGGGGATAACACTAAAAACGGCAACCGAGTTGCCGTTTTGCGTTTACCTAGGAGAACCACCCACCGAACCAACCGTGGAATTTCATTAATACGAAGTCCCACATCCGGCTAAAGAATCCACCTTCTTCCACCGCTTCCATCACAATCAGCGGACGCTGTTCGATAGATTTGCCATTAAGCTGGAAGTCAATCGAGCCAACAACCTGGCCTTTCTTCAACGGCGCGGTCAGTTGAGGATCGGTGAGGGTATAGCTTGCTTTAAGGTTTTTCAGCTGACCACGTGGAATGGTCACTGAGCCTGCTTCCCCTGCGCCCAGATTCACTTCGCTCTTGTCACCAAACCAGACGCGCTGGCTCACAAAGGTGGCGTCCGGCTTAATTGGCGTCACCGTTTCGAAGAAACGGAAGCCCCAGGTCAGTAATTTTTCTGATTCGTTGAATCGAATACGATCGGTTTTGGTGCCCAGCACGACAGAAATCAGGCGCATATCCCCCTGCGTCGCCGAGGCCACCAGGTTGTAGCCTGCGCCTGCCGTTGTGCCGGTCTTCATGCCGTCCACGTTAACGTTGCTGCTCCACAACAGACGGTTGCGGTTTGGCTGGCGTATCTTGTTAAAGGTGAACTCTTTCTCTTTGTGGATTGCGTATTCGTCCGGCACGTCATGGATGAGGGCTTTGCCCAACAGCGCCATGTCACGAGCGGTACTGAATTGTCCAGGCGCATCCAGCCCGTGTACGGTCTTGAAGGTGGTTTTGGTTAATCCCAGTCTTTGCGCGTAACCATTCATCAAACCGATAAATGAATCCTGACTGCCTGCCACATAATCGGCCAGTGCAATACACGCATCATTGCCGGACTGAATAATAACCCCTTTGTTCAAATCAGAAACCGAGACCTGATCGCCCGGTTTCAGGAACATGACGGAAGAGCCACGCAGCGCGGGATTGCCCGTCGCCCAAGCGTCTTTACCGATGGTGACCATGTCATCGAGCTTAATTTTCCCGGCTTTTAATGCCTGACCGACCACGTAGCTGGTCATAATCTTGGTCAGGCTGGCGGGGTCCAGCTGTTCGTCGGCATTGCCTTCTGCCAGCACTTTACCGCTGGCATAATCCATCAGAATCCAGGCGCGCGCATCAACCGGCGGCGCTTCTGGCGCGGCCTGCTCGGCTGCGTAGAGCGTTGGGGCAAAAAGGAAAAGCAGCGCAGAGCCTGCCGCCAGGCTGCGCAGAGAGGAAGTTTTTTGCGTCATAAATGCCACCCGAGTGTCCATTCAAATAATTACGTCACATCACCGTGTCGCAAGAAGCGATGAGTAATAGCGCACTAGAACTATTAAAGAAACCTAAACCAGGTAAAGTTTTTAAAGTTTACGCAATAACATTCAGATACGCTTTGATTCAGCGGTTTTTTTTATCATCTGTTGCGTAAATGTTGGCTTTATCTCACGATGGGTAAAACGCCTTGTTTCATTTACCAGACAGATAAACTGAACAATTCAGGAGTCATTATGATTACGCTGTGGGGCAGGAATAATTCAACCAATGTTAAAAAGGTGCTCTGGACGCTTGAAGAGCTGGAGCTTCCGTACAACCAAATCATGGCGGGATTAGAATTTGGGGTCAACAAAGACGCGGAGTATCTGGCGATGAACCCGAATGGTCTGGTCCCCCTGCTGCGTGATGATGAAACCGACCTCACGCTGTGGGAATCCAATACCATCGTGCGTTATCTGGCCGCGCAGTATGGTCAAAGCCGCCTGTGGATCGATGCGCCAGCCAGGCGGGCCAGCGGTGAAAAATGGATGGACTGGGCCAACCAGACGCTCTCGCCCACCCACCGCGTGATCCTGATGGGGCTGGTAAGAACGCCGGAAGCCGAGCGTAATTATCCCGCCATCCATGCCGCGCAGGACGCCTGCGAATCGCTCTTCGAATTGATGGACAGCACGCTTGCCAGCCAGCCGTGGTTCTCTGGCAAAGAGTTTGGCGTGGGCGATATTGCCGTCGCCCCCTTTGTCTGGAACCTGACCAACCTTGGCATCACATGGGCACCGCGCCCGCATCTGGAACGCTGGCTGAAACAGCTTAGCGAGCGTCCTGCTTATCGCAGCACGGTAATGATCCCGGTAACGTGATTACGACCCGGACGGACTGACTTTCCAGAGTTGTCCGTCCGACTCATCGGTTAACACATAGAGATAGCCATCCGGCCCTAGGCGGACGTCACGGATACGCTGGCCTTTATCGTTCAGAATGCGCCCCTCTTCGCTCACGTGATTGCCGTTCACATTCAGGACAATTACGCTTTTCTCTTTCAGTGCCCCGATAAACAGTTTGTTCTTCCATTGCGGGAAAACATCGCTGTTGTAGAAAGCCATCCCGCTCACGGCGGGCGAGACTTTCCAGACAAAGAGCGGCGGTTCAGTCCCTTCATGATGTTCCCCTTTCGCTTCAGGGATCTTCAGCCCGCTGTAGTTAATGCCGTGGGTCGCCAGCGGCCAGCCGTAGTTTTTGCCTTTCTCCGGGATATTGATCTCATCGCCCCCGCGCGGGCCATGTTCGTTCAGCCAGAGGGTGTCGCTCCACGGGTTCATTGCCATACCCTGCGGATTTCGAATGCCGTAAGACCAGATTTCCGGGCGGGCACCGGCTTTATCGACAAAGGGATTATCGGCGGGGATTTTCCCCTGATCGGTCAGACGCACCACCTTGCCCTGCAATTTATCGAGATCCTGCGCCGTCGGTCGCTGATTGTTCTCGCCTAAGCCGATAAAGAGGTGTCCTTTGCCATCAAACACCAGCCGTCCGCCAAAGTGGTTGCCGGTCGAGAGTTTGGGCATCTGGCGAAACACCACCCGGAAGGCTTCAATGCGCGACAGATCCTCGCTCAGTCGTCCATACCCCACCGCCGTGCCGGCTTTTCCGTCATTGCCCACTTCGGCATAGCTCAGCCAGATGCGGCGGGAACGTTCAAAGTCTGGTGCCAGCACCACATCAAACAATCCCCCCTGTCCGCTATCCCACACTTTTGGGATACCCACTATGGGATCGGATAACCCTTTTCCTGCCTGCCAGTGTTTAAGCTGGCCTCCCTTTAACGTCAGAAGCAGGCCCTGATTCGCGGGTAAAAAAGCCAGCGACCAGGGATGATCGAGTTTGGTTTGTAAAACGTCGACCTTGACCGGAGCAGGCGCCGCCACAAGCGAACCCGAGAGAAAGACCAGAGACAGGGGAATAAGCGAGGATCGATGCATAACGCACTCCTTTTTCGTCGTATGGCTTAAAGATTAGCCAGATCGACTCAGAGCGCGGCAACTTTTACAAAAGCTTAAACAGATGGGGGAGTCGCCTCCCCCGTATTTACGCCTGTCCGAGCGCGTGGTGCTCTTTCAGAGATATAATACAAAGCGATAATGTTGTCAGACAGTTTTCAAGTTTCCGGGCATCAACTGCAACAAACGTCGGGCAATCGTGGTGCCCCGACATCATACAGACAGCCACCTGTGAAAGAGACTGCGCCGCCTGCCGTAAGATCTGCCGTTCGTCGACATCATAGTGCTGACGTAGTACCGGGGCTCTTTCACGCATTTCATTACACAGTTCCAGGCAGTTTTGACCCAGATGCTCGCTTTCGCTGACTGACATATACCCTTTTGCTGTTCTCAACTGAAGATAAGCAGCAATATCGATTCGGGCGTTGATCAACTTATTCAGAAGATCGCGTTTCAGTCTGTCAACGGACATACTTTTTCCCTCCCTCTGTCAATGATTGTGCACCTTTAGAATATGTATATTTTTTGTTCGATTTAATGCCCAGGATCAATAAAAGATAACTGTTTAACATTTTTTACAATGTAACAACTTCTCCTGAACTGACCTTCCGCGTTTTGAGTCTATAAATCCGCCACGGAACGCTGTAAAATCGCGCCTGATAATTCGATAAATGATGATTTTTTAACCTATGAGCAATGTTACGCACCAGCCTAAAATCGGCTTCGTCTCCCTGGGCTGTCCCAAAAACCTGGTGGATTCTGAACGCATCCTGACCGAACTTCGCACCGAAGGCTATGACGTGGTGCCAAGCTACGACAACGCTGACATGGTGATTGTTAACACCTGTGGCTTTATCGACAGCGCCGTTCAGGAATCTCTGGAAGCCATCGGCGAAGCGCTGACCGAAAACGGCAAAGTGATTGTCACCGGTTGCCTGGGGGCGAAAGTCGATCAAATCCGTGAAGTGCACCCAAAAGTGCTCGAAATCACCGGGCCGCACAGCTATGAGCAGGTGCTGGAGCATGTTCACCACTACGTGCCAAAACCAAAACACAACCCGTTCCTGAGCCTGGTGCCTGAACAGGGCGTGAAGCTGACGCCGCGCCATTATGCGTATTTAAAAATTTCTGAAGGCTGCAACCATCGCTGCACCTTCTGCATTATCCCGTCCATGCGTGGCGATCTGGTCAGCCGCCCGATTGGTGAAGTGCTGGCAGAAGCCAAACGTCTGGCAGACGCAGGCGTTAAAGAGCTGCTGGTGATCTCCCAGGATACCTCGGCATACGGTGTGGACGTGAAACACCGCTCTGGTTTCCATAACGGCGAGCCGGTGAAAACCAGCATGGTCGGCCTGTGTGAACAGCTTGCGAAACTGGGTATCTGGACGCGTCTGCACTACGTTTACCCGTATCCGCATGTTGACGATGTCATCCCGCTGATGGCGGAAGGGAAAATCCTGCCGTATCTGGATATCCCGCTGCAGCACGCCAGCCCGCGTATTCTGAAGCTGATGAAACGTCCTGGCTCCGTCGACCGTCAGCTGGCACGCATCAAACAGTGGCGTGAAATCTGCCCGGACCTGACCCTGCGTTCCACCTTTATCGTGGGCTTCCCGGGCGAAACCGAAGAAGATTTCCAGATGCTGCTCGACTTCCTGAAAGAAGCGCGCCTGGATCGCGTGGGTTGCTTCAAATACAGCCCGGTCGAGGGTGCCACGGCGAACGAACTGGCCGATCCGGTACCGGAAGAGGTGAAAGAAGAGCGCTGGAACCGCTTCATGCAGCTGCAGCAGCAGATTTCTGCTGAACGTCTGCAGGAAAAAGTGGGCCGCGAAATTCTGGTCATCATCGATGAAGTGGACGACGAAGGTGCAATTGGCCGCAGCATGGCGGACGCCCCTGAAATCGACGGCGCGGTCTACCTGAACGGTGAAACCAGCGTTAAGCCGGGCGATATCGTTCGCGTGAAAGTTGAAAACGCCGACGAGTATGATTTGTGGGGAAGCCGGGTTTAACGGCGTTTTACCCTTCCCTTCACCCTCTCCCGCCGGGAGAGGGTTTCTATCCTACCCTACCCCTTAATCCTCGGATCCAGCGCGTCGCGCAACCCATCGCCCAACAGGTTAAACGCCAGCACGGTCAGGAAAATGGCCAGGCTCGGGAAGATGGCCACGTGCGGTGCAATGACCATGTCCGCTCTTGCCTCGTTGAGCATGGCCCCCCACTCCGGCGTCGGCGGTTGTGCGCCCAATCCCAGAAACGACAGGCTGGCCGCAGAGATAATCGACACCCCAATACGCATGGTGAAGTAAACCACAATGGAAGAGACCGTCCCCGGCAGGATATGGTTAAAGAGGAGGGTCGCATCGCTGGCGCCAATGCTGCGCGCCGATTCAATAAAGGTTTGGTGTTTCAACACCAGCGTATTCCCCCGCACCAGACGCGCAAAGGCCGGTATGGAAAAGATCGCCACGGCGATAATGACGTTCGCCATGCCACTGCCCATGATCGCCACGACGGCAATCGCCAGAAGAATACCGGGGAAGGCAAACAGCACATCGCAAATACGCATGATAATGCGATCCCACCATCCTTCGTAAAAGCCCGCGATCAGCCCCAGCACCGTACCAATCACCGCCCCAATCAGGACGGCGAATACCCCGGCCGCCAGCGATATTTGCGCCCCCACCAGCACGCGGCTGAAAATATCACGCCCCAGAGAGTCCACACCGAACCAGTGCAGCATCGAGGGGCCATCGTTCAGCCGGTCATAATCGAAGTAATTCTCGGCATCGAAGGGGGTGATCCACGGTGCCAGAACCGCCACAATAATTAAGATCAACACAAAAAGCCCCGCCGTCATCGCGATCGGCTGGCGGCGAAATCGCCGCCAGAACTCCCTCCACGGCGTGCGAATGTGGTCCGGTTTTAGCCCCGGCATTGCGTTTAATATGGCCTGACGGCGCCAGTTAAACAGTCGCATTTACTTGTACCTGATTGCCGGGTTAATGGCGGCGTAAAGCACATCCACCACTAAGTTGATGAGAATAAATTCCAGTGAAAACAGCAACACTTCCGCCTGAATCACCGGATAGTCGCGCATGTCGACGGAGTCGACCAGCAGGCGACCTAACCCCGGCCAGTTAAAGACTTTCTCGACGACAATCGACCCGCCGAGCAAGAAGCCAAATTGCAGCCCCATCATGGTGACGACGGGGATCAAGGCGTTACGCAGGCCATGCTTGAGGATCACCCATTTTTCGCTGACCCCTTTCGCCCGCGCCGTACGCATATAGTCTTCGCTTAAGACGTCCACGAATGAGGCCCGGGTAAAACGCGCCATCACTGCCGCCACCGCGGCACCAAGGGTTACCGATGGCAGCACATAGTGCTTCCAGGTGTCTGCCCCTACCGTGGGCAACCAGCCCAGCTCAACGGAGAAGATCTGCATCAGCAGCATCCCCAGCGCAAAGGCCGGGAACGAGATCCCGGTAACGGCCAGCGCCATGCCCAGACGATCCGGCCAGCGGTTACGCCAGACGGCCGCGATAATCCCGGCCCCCAATCCAAACAGCATTGCCCAGGTCATACTGGCAATGGTCAGCCAGAACGTGGGCATGAATCGGCTGGCAATCTCTTCCGAAACCGGACGACGCGATACCATCGAGATGCCAAAATCCCCCTGCAGGACATCGGTCATATAGTGCCAGAACTGCACATAGAGTGGCCGATCGAGACCTAATTGCTTGCGCACCATGTCAATCACGGTGGCGTCAGCCTCCGGGCCGGCAATGAGTCGTGCCGGATCGCCCGGGAGCATATGGACAAATAAAAACACCAGCACTGCCACAATGAACAGCGTCGGGATCAACCCCAGAAGGCGTTTAATCACATAATTCAGCATGCCTTTCCCTCTCATCCCGCAGAATCGCACCTGCGGGAATGAGTATTATTTTAAATCTGCATCATCAAAGCTGAAGCCCGTATCCGGCATGATGTAGAACCCGGTCAGCGCTTTGTTATGCGCTGAGACCAGTTTTTCTACCACCAGCGGTACCCACGGCGACTCTTTCCAGAGTGTATCCTGCGCCTCTTTGTACAGCCGCTCTTTCTCATCGGGTTTGGTCGTTTTCAGGGCATCGGTCAGATCCTTATCCACCTGAGGATTGCTGTAAAACGCCGTGTTGAACTGCGTCGGCGGCCAGTTCTGCGAGGCAAACAGCGGCGACAGCGCCCAGTCTGCTTCACCCGTTGACGCCGTCCAGCCGGTGTAGAACATCCGCACACCGCTCTCTTTTTGCCCTTTGCCTTCCACTTCTGCCGCACGCTGCCCGGCATCCATTGCCGTCAGTTGAGCTTTGATGCCCACCTGTGCCAGCTGCTGCTGGGTAAACTGCAACACCTTCTGCGCCGTACTGTGATTATGTGATGACCAGAGCGTGGTGCTAAATCCGTTCGGGAAACCCGCTTCTTTTAACAACTCACGCGCGCGGGCGGGATCGTACGGCCACGGCTGATAGGTCTGAGCATACTGAATTGACGGTGGCACGACGCCCGTTGCCGGCGTGGCATAGCCCGCGAAGGCCACTTTCACCAGGGCCTGACGATTGATGGCATAGTTAATCGCTTCACGTACTTTCGGGTTATCGAACGGTTTTTGCGTCACGTTCATGCTGATATAACGCTGCATGATGGAAGGACTCGCCACCAGTTCGAGCTTGCTGTTTTTTTGCAGAATCGCCGCCTGCTCGTACGGGATCGGGAAAGCAAACTGCGCTTCGCCGGTTTGTAGCATCGCCGCACGCGTATTGTTATCCACGACCGGACGCCAGGTGATGGTATCCAGCTTCGGCAACCCTTTTTGCCAGTAACCGGCAAATTTCTTCACCTTCACAAAATCGGTCTGATTCCAGGTGTCCAGCGCGTACGGCCCGGTACCGACCGGATGGAAACCAATCTCTTTACCGTACTTTTTCAACGCTGCCGGAGAGATCATCGCCGTCGCCGGATGCGCAAGAATATTAATAAACGCTGAGAACGGTTCTTTCAGGGTGATTTTCACCGTCGTCGGATCAACAGCCTCGGTGCTGGCAATGTTTTTATACAGGTTGTAGCGCTTCAGGCTATTGGCCGGATTGCTGGCGCGATCGAGATTCACCTTCACCGCCTCGGCATTGAAATCGGTACCGTCCTGGAACTTCACCCCGCTGCGCAATTTCAGGGTATAGACCCGTCCGTCATCAGACACGGTGTAACTTTCTGCCAGCACATTCTTGAGTTTCATGTCCTTATCCAGGCCAAACAGCCCCTGATAGAAGGACTTCGCCACCGCCTGCGACAGGGTATCATTCGCATCATACGGGTCGAGCGTGGTGAAATTGGAAGCAACCGCCACCACCACATCTTTGGCAGCAAATGCGGGCGTGGCGGCCAGAGCGGCGGTGACGCTCGCGGCGAGAAGCCATCGACGAGCAACAAATTGAGTCATTGTGTTCTCCTGCCTGTTAAAGGTTATAACCGCGAAAAGGCATTAGCCTGCGGCGGTGGGGCGACGAAATGACCCGGGCCAACTTCACGCAGTACCACGCGCTCCATCGACTCCCCCCGTTTACGAATATTGCTCGGCATCTCATCCTGCAACAGCACGCGCTGTCCATGTCGATGCGCCGGATCGGCGACCGGTACGGCGGCCATTAGTTTGCGGGTGTAAGGATGCTGGGGATTTTCAAACACCGCCCGGCGCGGGCCAATCTCCACAATCTGCCCCATGTACATCACCGCCACGCGATGGCTAATTCGCTCAACGACCGCCATATCATGTGAGATAAACAAAAAGGCGATGCCCATTTCCCGCTGTAAATCGAGCAGTAAATTGATGATCTGCGCCCGAATCGAGACATCCAGCGCGGAGACCGACTCATCGGCAATAACCACTTTTGGGTTCAGCGCCAGCGCCCGGGCGATGCAGATACGTTGCCGCTGGCCGCCCGAAAACTCGTGCGGATAACGCCACGCATGTTCCGGTTTGAGTCCTACCCGTTCCAGCAGCCAGGCGACGCGTCGCTGGCCGTCGTCCCCGTCCAGCAGACCGTGCACCCGCAGCGGCTCCACAATCGAGTACCCCACGGTTTGTCGCGGATCGAGCGAGGCGTAAGGGTCCTGAAAAATAAACTGTATATCCCGGCGTAAAGGCTGCAATTGGCTGGATGCCAGGGTATCGATGCGCTCCCCGTTAAAGGTGATGCTGCCTTCCTGTGACTCCACTAACCGCAGCAACGCGCGCCCGGTGGTGGATTTACCGCAGCCGGACTCGCCCACCAGCGCGAGCGTCTCGCCCGGCCACAAATCAAAGCTCACATTTTCAACCGCATGCACTTCGCGTTTTACGCGGTTGAGGATGCCGCCCCGCAGAGGAAAACGGGTGACCAGATCGCGCACCTGCAAAATAGGCTCGTCGGGTATCACGGTATCTTGCTCTGTTTCCGCCTCCGGCTGCCCGGGATTGTTCAGTGAAATCAGCGGAAAACGGCGCGGCAGATCGCTGCCGCTCATCGACCCCAGACGCGGCACGGCCGCCAGCAGCGCTTTGGTATACGGATGGGCTGGAGCATGAAAAATCTGCTCCACGGTACCGGTTTCCACGGCCTCGCCCTGATACATCACCAGCACCCGATCGGCAATATCGGCGACGACGCCCATATCGTGGGTGATAAAAATCACCCCCATCTCCATCTCCTGCTGCAGGACTTTAATCAGCTGCAGGATCTGCGCCTGGATAGTAACGTCCAGTGCCGTGGTCGGTTCATCCGCAATGAGCACCGCCGGACGACAGGAGAGCGCCATGGCAATCATTACGCGCTGACGCATGCCTCCCGAAAGCTGGTGCGGATAGCGGGACAAGATGGCCCTGGCCTCAGGGATGCGCACCCGCTCAAGCATACGCCTGGCCTCTTCCAGCGCATCTTCATGGTTTAACTTCTGATGCAGACGGATCGACTCGGCGATCTGCTCACCCACCGGAAAGACCGGATTCAGCGAGGTCATCGGCTCCTGAAAAATCATCGCAATGTCTGCGCCGCGCACCTTTTGCATCTGCGACTGGCTCAGCGTCGTCAGATCGATTGCGGCCTGATTGCGCCGACGCAGTAACATGCTGTCGCACGCGATCGTTCCACCCGCCTGCTCCAGAAGACGCATCAGCGATAACGCGGTGACCGACTTGCCGGAGCCCGATTCGCCGACAATCGCCAGCGTCTCTCCACGTTGAAGCGAAAATGTCAGATTTTTGACTGCCGGGACCTGTTGCCGCTCTTCCTGAAACGCAATATTCAGGTTTTGAACCGCCAGGACTTCCCGGCTATCCAGTTCGTTATTTTGCGGCACCCGCACTCCCCTTATTCACGATAAATTCCGGTTGTTGGCGCATCGCCCGCATAACCCCAGGCGCGATACATACCTTCACTGTTAAAGGGTAAGGCCACGTTCCCCTCGCGATCCACGGCAATTAAACCGCCGCTCCCCCCGAGTGCGGGCAATTTTTCCATTACCACGCGCTCGCAGGCTTCCGCCAGGCTTAAATTGCCATAATCCATCAGGGCGGCAATGTCGTACGCCGCCAGCGTACGGATAAACACTTCCCCCGTTCCGGTGCAGGAGACGGCCACGCTGGCGTTATTGGCATAACAGCCCGCGCCGGGTAACGGGCTGTCACCCACGCGTCCCGGCAGCTTGTTGGTCATGCCCCCGGTCGAGGTGGCGGCCGCCAGGTTACCTTCTTTGTCGAGCGCCACGGCGCCGACGGTGCCCATCTTACTGCGCTCGTCCAGCGGTGCTGCGTGATCCAGCTGCGTTACCCCTCCCGCTCTGGCATCCAGCAGCTGCTGGAATCGCTCTGGCGTCGAAAAGGTGTCGGGCGGAACGGGTTCAACGCCGTGGGCAAAAGCAAACTGCTCGGCCCCGGTTCCCACCAGCAGCACATGCGGGCTCTGTTCCATCACCAGGCGCGCCGCCAGTATCGGATTACGCAGATGACTCACGCCCGCCACGGCGCCCGCCTTCAGGGTATTGCCATCCATGACGCAGGCATCCAGCTCGTGCGTTTCGTCGCGGGTAAATACGGCGCCAATGCCGGCGTTAAACAGCGGGCACTCTTCCAGAAGACGCACCGCCTCGGTCACAACGTCCAGCGCACTGTCCCCGGCCTCCAGCATCTGCTGACCCTTTTCCACAATGGCAGACAGCGCCTCGATATAGCGTTTTTCCTGCTCCGGGCTTAATAATGCCCGGGTGATTGCCCCTGCCCCGCCATGTATTGCGATAACCGCCTTGCCCATTTCCATCACCCATCAGCGTAAACGCGCTGCTTTTTCTATAAATATCATTATCGTCGACGGAACTTCAGATGATTTTTGAATATAGAAAGACGCAACGGTGATGTAAAGGGTAAGCCCATCGGGTCATACAGTTAGCGGCACTTTTCTGCCATAATGGGCGCTTTCGTTGTTATCGCGCAGGAGTAACCCATGGATTTTACCGCCGGACTGATGCCGCTTGAAACGGCACTCACGCAGATGCTCGACCGCATTTCCCCGCTGACCGATCGCGAAACGTTACCGCTGCTGCGCTGTTTTGGTCGCGTTATTGCCACCGACATCATCTCTCCGCTGAACGTTCCTGGGTTTGATAATTCGGCGATGGACGGTTATGCGGTGCGCCTGGCGGATATCCATGCGGGTCACCCGCTGCCGGTCGCGGGCAAAGCATTTGCCGGTCAGCCTTTTCAGGGTGAGTGGCCGCAGGGCACCTGCATCCGCATTATGACCGGTGCACCCGTTCCCGCTGGCTGCGAGGCGGTGGTGATGCAGGAAGAGACCGAACAAACGGATGAGGGCGTGCGTTTTACCGCCAGCGTCAAAGCCAACCAGAATATTCGCCGCGCCGGAGAAGATATTGCCCAGGGCGCAACCGTGTTCGCTGCCGGTAAAAAGCTGACCGTGGCTGAACTGCCGGTGCTGGCCTCGCTCGGCATCGCCAGCGTTGAGGTGGTGCGCAAAGTTCGCGTGGCGGTCTTCTCAACCGGCGACGAGCTCCAGCTTCCGGGCCAGCCGCTTGGGGAAGGTCAAATTTATGACACCAACCGTCTGGCCGTGCATCTGATGCTGGAACAGCTGGGCTGCGAGGTGATCAACCTCGGTATCATTCCTGACGACCCGGAAAAACTGCGCGCCGCGTTTATTGAAGCAGACCAGTCTGCGGATGTGGTCATTAGCTCCGGCGGCGTCTCCGTGGGTGAAGCGGATTACACCAAAACCATTCTTGAAGAGCTGGGCGAAATCGGCTTCTGGAAGCTGGCGATTAAACCCGGTAAACCCTTCGCCTTTGGCAAACTCCAGCACAGCTGGTTCTGCGGCCTGCCGGGTAACCCGGTTTCCGCCGCCCTGACGTTCTACCAGCTGGTGATTCCGCTGCTGGCGAAACTCTCTGGCGATACCGCCAACGCTATGCCGGTACGCCAGCGCGTACGCGCCGCCATGCGCCTGAAGAAATCCCCGGGACGCCTTGATTTCCAGCGCGGCGTCCTGACCCGCAATGCGGAAGGCACACTTGAAGTGAGCACAACAGGCCATCAGGGTTCGCATATTTTCAGTTCGTTTAGCCAGGGTAACTGCTTTATTGTGCTCGAACGTGAACGCGGGAATGTTGAAGCAGGCGAATGGGTTGAGGTCGAAGCGTTCAACCACCTGTTCGGAGGCTGATGATGACGGTGGAACTGAGCGACCAGGAGATGATGCGCTATAACCGCCAGATAGTGCTGCGCGGGTTTGATTTCGACGGTCAGGAAGCGCTGAAAGCCGCCAGAGTACTGGTGGTGGGTCTGGGCGGTTTAGGCTGTGCGGCGGCGCAATATCTGGTAGCTGCCGGCGTGGGTCATATGACGTTGCTTGATTTTGATACTGTTTCTTTGTCGAATTTACAACGTCAGACGCTGCACAGCGAGGCGACACTCGGTCAGCCTAAGGTGGAATCCGCGCACGCGGCACTTTCGCGTATTAACCCCAACGTTCAGTTCACTCCGGTCAACGCCATGCTGGATGATGCAGCGCTCTCCGCGCTGATTGCACAGCACGATCTGGTGCTGGACTGCACCGATAACGTGGCGATTCGCAATCAGTTGAATGCAGGATGTTTTGCCCACAAAACGCCGCTGGTGTCCGGTGCTGCTATTCGCATGGAGGGCCAAATCAGCGTCTTTACCTGGGCCGAAGGCGACCCCTGCTATCGCTGCCTGAGCCGTCTGTTTGGTGAGAATGCGCTCACCTGCGTGGAAGCAGGCGTGATGGCCCCGTTAGTCGGCGTCATCGGATCGTTGCAGGCAATGGAAGCGATTAAAGTGCTGGCGCACTACGGCACGCCCGCAGCGGGGAAAATTGTCATGTATGACGCGATGACCTGCCAGTTCCGCGAGATGAAGCTGATGCGTAACCCCGGATGCGAGGTGTGCGGAGGTTAAAGCAAACGACAACCTTCGGGTTGTCGTTTTGATCTGTTCTCCCGTTCCCTGGGGTGAGGGAATCTATTTTCTCCCTCTCCCCGTGGGAGAGGGTCGGGGTGAGGGCATCAGACCGCACCCCGTGGTGAGGGTATTCGTAATTCTCCCTCTCCCCGTGGGAGAGGGTTGGGGTGAGGGCATCAGGCCGCACCCCGTGGTGAGGGTATTCGTAATTCTCCCTCTCCCCGTGGGAGAGGGTTGGGGTGAGGGCATCAGGCCGCACCCATCAAACCGACGTCCGTCCGAACGCCCCCTGCCAGTCCTGCTCAAACTTCACTATCGCCGCCTCTACCGCAGGCGAAGTAATAAACTGCTGCGCAACGTCCAGTGGCAAGGTGATCGATTCACAGCCCGCCAGCATACAATCCAGCGCCTGACGAGGCGTTTTAAAGCTTGCCGCCAGCACTTTCGACTGGGGAGCATGCAGCGTCAGTAACGTTTGAAGCTCCGTCACGGTCTTGATGCCATCCCCGCCCTGTGCATCGACGCGGTTAACGTAAGGCGCAACATAGTCCGCGCCCGCCAGTGCGGAAAACAACCCTTGCGCTGCACCGTATACCGCCGTACCCAGCGTCGGGATCCCTTCCGCTTTCAGCATTTTGATCGCTGCCAGACCTTCCGCCGTGACCGGTACTTTGACAACCAGGTCGTTGATAATGGTGCGCAGTTTACGCGCCTCTTCCACCATACCTTCGGCAGTCGGTGCCATGACCTGCGCAAACAGGCGGCCTTTTCCCCCGAGCGCGTCGTGCAGCGCGGGCAGCAGCTCGTCCAGCGGCGTCTTACCTGCCGCCACGATACTGGGGTTGGTGGTCACGCCTGCCAGCGGGAAGATTCGCGCCAGCTTTTTTACTGCCGCAACGTCAGATGTGTCGAGATAAAGTTCCATGATGTCGCCCTCAAAATTAGCCTGCAAATACCCTATCACGGCAAAACCCGCTTAAGAGTTGACCTGCATCAAGATAACTTTCATTCGAAAGTCATTTAATCTTCATATGCAATAAGGGGGCGAAAAAATGATCTTCAATATTCAGCGTTACTCCACCCACGATGGCCCAGGTATCCGTACCGTGGTGTTCCTGAAAGGCTGCTCGCTGGGCTGTCGCTGGTGCCAGAATCCGGAAAGTCGCTCCCGCACCCGGGATGTCCTGTTTGACGTACGTCTGTGCCTGGAAGGCTGCGACCTGTGTCAGAAAGCGGCACCGGGCATTATCGATCGTGCGCTGAATGGGCTGGTTATCCATCGTGAAAAGCTTAATGAAGAGATTCTCGACGCCTTAACCGACTGCTGCCCGACGCAGGCGCTGACCGTTTGCGGAGAGGAGCAACAGGTTGCCGATATCATGGCGACCGTACTGCGCGACAAACCCTTCTACGATCGCAGCGGCGGTGGCATCACCCTGTCCGGCGGCGAGCCCTTTATGAACCCCACGCTGGCACTCGCCCTCTTCAAAGCCAGCCACGAGCAAGGAATTCATACTGCCGTCGAAACCTGTCTGCACGTACCGTGGCACTATATCGAGCCCGCTTTACCCTATGTTGACCTGTTTCTCGCCGACCTGAAACACGTCGACAGTGACATCTTTAAACAGTGGACCGACGGTTCAGCTAAACGTGTGCTGGATAACCTGAAACGTCTGGCCGCCGCCGGCAAAAAGGTCATTATCCGCGTCCCGCTCATTCAGGGCTTCAACGCCGATGAAGCGTCGATTACTGCTATCACCAATTTTGCCGCAGACGAACTTAACGTCCGCGAGATCCATTTTCTGCCGTATCACACGCTGGGCATGAACAAATACACCCTGCTCGGCCAACCCTACTCTGCCCCTGATAAACCGCTGGATAATCCTGCGCTTCTGGACTTCGCACAGCAGTACGCCTGCCAGAAAGGGTTAACCGCGACCTTACGAGGATAAATCTATGACGACCCTGAATCTTAATACCCTCAGCGAACGAATCAAAGCGCACAAAACGGCACTGGTGCACATTGTGAAGCCGCCGGTCTGCACCGAGCGCGCCCGGCATTACACCGAGATGTATCAGCAGCATATGGACAAGCCAATCCCGGTGCGTCGTGCGCTGGCGCTGGCGCATCACCTGGCCCAGCGTACCATCTGGATAAAACACGATGAGCTGATCATCGGTAACCAGGCCAGCGAAGTCCGCGCCGCGCCAATTTTCCCGGAATACACCATCTCGTGGATTGAGAAAGAGATTGACGATCTGGCGGACCGTCCGGGTGCAGGCTTTGCGGTGAGCGAAGAGAACAAGCGCGTCTTGCATGAACTCTGCCCGTGGTGGCGCGGCCAGACGGTGCAGGATCGCTGCTACGGCATGTTCACCGACGAACAAAAAGGGCTGCTTGAAACCGGCATTATCAAAGCGGAAGGCAACATGACCTCCGGCGACGCACACCTGGCGGTTAACTTCCCGCTGCTGCTGGAGAAAGGCCTCGATGGTCTGCGCGACAAAGTGGCCGAGCGTCGTTCGCGTATTAACCTGACGGTGCTCGACGACCTTCACGGGGAACAGTTCCTGAAAGCGATCGATATTGTGCTGGAAGCGGTCAGCCTGCATATCGAACGTTTCGCCACGCTGGCGCGTGAAATGGCGTCCACCGAATCCCGTGAAAGCCGCCGTGACGAGCTGCTGGCGATGGCAGAGAACTGTGATCTGATTGCCCACCAGCCGCCGAAAACCTTCTGGCAGGCGCTGCAGCTGTGCTACTTCATCCAGCTTATTCTGCAGATTGAGTCCAACGGTCACTCCGTGTCGTTTGCCCGCATGGACCAGTATCTCTATCCGTACTACCGCCGCGACGTGGAGCTGGACCAGAGCCTGGATCGCGAACACGCTATTGAACTGCTGCACAGCTGCTGGCTGAAGCTGCTGGAAGTGAACAAAATCCGCTCCGGCTCGCACTCCAAAGCCTCTGCGGGTAGCCCGCTGTATCAGAACGTCACCATCGGCGGACAGACGCTGATCAACGGTGAACCCATGGACGCGGTCAACCCGCTCAGCTATGCGATTCTGGAATCCTGCGGTCGTCTGCGCTCCACGCAGCCAAACCTGAGCGTGCGTTACCATGCGGGCATGAGCAATGACTTCCTCGACGCCTGCGTGCAGGTGATCCGCTGCGGCTTTGGTATGCCAGCGTTCAATAACGATGAGATTGTTATTCCGGAATTCATCAAGCTCGGCGTCGAAAAAGAGGATGCCTACGACTATGCCGCGATTGGCTGCATCGAAACCGCCGTGGGTGGCAAATGGGGGTATCGCTGCACCGGCATGAGCTTTATCAACTTCGCCCGCGTGATGCTGGCAGCGCTGGAAGGCGGCCGCGATGCCACCAGCGGTAAGGTATTCCTGCCGCAGGAGAAAGCCCTCTCTGCCGGTAACTTCGATAACTTCGAGGAGGTGATGGCGGCGTGGGATACTCAGATCCGCTATTACACCCGTAAATCTATCGAGATTGAGTATGTGGTGGACACCATGCTGGAAGAGAACGTCCACGATATTCTCTGCTCCGCGCTGGTGGATGATTGCATTGAACGCGCGAAAAGCATCAAACAAGGCGGCGCGAAGTATGACTGGGTATCAGGACTCCAGGTGGGTATTGCTAACCTGGGCAACAGCCTGGCCGCGGTGAAAAAACTGGTCTTCGAACAGGGTACGATAGGTCAGCAACAGCTGGCTGCCGCCCTGGCCGATGATTTTGACGGGCTGACCCACGAGCAGTTGCGCCAGCGTCTGATCAACGGCGCACCAAAATACGGTAACGATGACGACAGCGTGGATCTGCTGCTGACCCGGGCCTACCAGACCTATATCGAGGAGCTGAAGCAGTATCACAACCCGCGCTATGGCCGTGGTCCGATTGGCGGGAATTACTACGCCGGAACATCCTCAATTTCTGCAAACGTGCCGTTCGGGGCAGCCACGATGGCGACGCCGGATGGACGTAAAGCGCATACGCCGCTGGCAGAAGGGGCAAGCCCGGCCTCCGGTACTGACCATCTCGGGCCGACGGCGGTGATTGGATCTGTCGGTAAGCTGCCGACCGAAGCGATTCTGGGCGGCGTGCTGCTCAATCAGAAGCTGAACCCGGCGACGCTGGAAAATGACAGCGACCGCCAGAAGCTGATGATCCTGCTGCGGACCTTCTTCGAGGTGCACAAAGGCTGGCATATTCAGTACAACATCGTCTCGCGTGAGACCCTGCTGGAGGCGAAGAAGCACCCTGACCAGTATCGTGACCTGGTTGTGCGTGTCGCGGGGTACTCCGCGTTCTTTACCGCCCTGTCGCCGGATGCGCAGGACGATATTATTGCGCGGACCGAGCACACGCTGTAAGGCGGCGTGTCGGGGGGGAATGTGCGCGCTGATGCCCTCACCCCGACCCTCTCCCACAGGGAGAGGGAGAAAACCGATACCTTCACCCCGGCTCTCTCCCGCGGGGAGAGGGAGTAACATTAATGCCCTCACCCCGCCCTCTCCCTCGGGGAGAGGGAGAACACCGATGCCCTCACCCCGGCTCTCTCCCACGGGGAGAGGGAGAAACCACTCAGCGGCAGCTTTGGTTGCCGCTTTGCTTTTGCTTTCGAATGAAATTAAATTTGTGCTCCCCGTCACCTTGTTATTAGAATGTTTCAAAATGCAGTGACCCCCAGGAGCGCAATGTATGACCGTTAAAGTTATCGTCACCGATATGGACGGAACTTTTCTTGATGATGCCAAGCAGTACGATCGTGACCGCTTTCAGGCGCAATTCGAGCAACTTAAGGCCCGCAATATTGAATTCGTGGTTGCCAGCGGCAATCAGTATTACCAGCTCATCTCCTTCTTTCCGGAGTTGAAAGAGCAGATCTCCTTCGTCGCAGAAAACGGCGCGCTGGTGTTCGATCACGGGGAGCAGGTATTCCATGGGGAACTGACGCGCCACGAGTCGCAAATCGTTATAGGTGAACTGCTGAAAGACAAACAGTTCAACTTTGTCGCCTGTGGGCTGGAAAGCGCGTATGTCAGCGAAAAAGCCCCCGATGAGTTTGTGGCGCTGATGGCAAAACATTACCACCGCCTGAAACGCATCCGTGACTATCATGATATCGACGATGTGCTGTTTAAGTTCTCGCTAAACCTGCCGGATAGCGATATCCCTGGCCTTATCGATAAACTGCACGTGTCGCTCGACGGCATCATGAAGCCCGTGACCAGCGGCTTTGGATTTGTCGATTTAATTATCCCAGGCCTGCATAAAGCGAACGGCATTAGCCGCCTGCTGAAGCGCTGGGGGATATCACCACAGGCGTGCGTAGCCATCGGCGACAGCGGCAACGACGCGGAAATGCTCAAGCTGGTGAAGTACTCTTTTGCCATGGGCAATGCCGCTGAGAGCATTAAAGCCATCAGCCGTTACAGCACAGACGATAATAACCATCAGGGCGCACTGAACGTCATTCAGGCCGTGCTTGACGCCCATTCGCCGTTCGACGCTTAATCCCCGCTAAGCCGGAGCCCGTCTCCGGCCTTTCACTCTTTTCCCATCCTGTGCTGAACATCAAATTTTTAAACTTGCATTAACTTCTTTTTAACTTAAAGTATCACTTGTAGATAAATTTACTTTCGAATGAAAGATGCGAGGCCATTATGACGTTTACCAGTGAAACTTTGCCTGCGGATCCAAAAGCAGCAATTCGTCAGTTAAAACGCGAGTTACGCGCCCAGATTGGCGACGTTCAGGCCGTGTTCGACAGGCTCAGTGACAAAATCGCTACCCGTGTGGCGGAGATTAATGCGCTGAAAAATAAGGGCGAGCCTGTCTGGCCCGTGATTCCGTTTACGGATATTAAAGACGGTACCCTCACGTCCGCTCAGCGCGATGCGGTAAAGCGCCGTGGTTGTGCGGTGATCAAGGGTCACTTCCCGCGCGAGCAGGCGCTGGCGTGGGATCGTTCCATGCTCGACTATCTCGATCTCAACCGCTTTGATGACGTCTATAAAGGCCCGGGGGATAACTTCTTCGGTACCCTGAGCGCCTCCCGCCCGGAAATTTTCCCGATTTACTGGTCGCAGGCCCAGATGCAGGCGCGTCAGAGCGAGGCGATGGCTCAGGTACAATCGTTCCTTAACCGGTTATGGACATTCGAAAGTAACGGCAAACAGTGGTTCGACCCGGATGTCAGCGTGATTTATCCGGATCGTATTCGCCGCCGTCCGCCGGGAACCACATCAAAAGGGCTGGGCGCACACACCGATTCCGGCGCGCTGGAGCGCTGGCTGTTACCGGCCTATCAACAGGTCTTTGCCCGCGTTTTCGACGGCAACGTGGATAAATACGATCCGTGGAATGCTGCACACCGGACCGAGGTAGAAGAGTACACCGTGGATAACACCACCAAATGTTCAGTCTTCCGCACCTTCCAGGGCTGGACCGCGTTATCAGACATGATCCCCGGTCAGGGCTTGTTGCACGTAGTGCCGATCCCGGAGGCGATGGCGTATATCCTGCTACGTCCGCTGCTGGACGATGTGCCGGAAGATGAACTGTGCGGTGTCGCGCCGGGCCGCGTGCTGCCAATTTCAGAGAAGTGGCATCCACTCTTAACAGAAGCGCTGACCAGTATTCCGGCGCTTGAGGCCGGGGACTCCGTCTGGTGGCATTGCGATGTGATTCACTCTGTCGCACCAGTTGAAGACCAGCAAGGCTGGGGCAACGTGATGTATATTCCCGCCGCGCCGATGTGCGAGAAGAACCTCGCCTACGCGAAGAAGGTCAAAGCGGCACTGGAAACTGGCGCCTCGCCGGGCGATTTTCCGCGTGAAGATTATGAAACCACCTGGCAGGATCGTTTTACCCTGGACGATCTGAACATCCACGGCAAGCGCGCTCTGGGCATGATTTAACTGTCGTAAAGCCCTTCCCGTTCCACGGCGGTGCGTCTTTTTCCCTGACGTATCCGCCGTACCGACTCCCTGACCTGTAACGTGCCGTTGAGCAGTAGCGTTCCCACGGGCGCATCCGGTCGCATCAGGCGCTGCTGGAGAAGATGCACCGTCTCGCTACCCAACTCATCGCGCGGCACATGCACCGCGGTTAACGGGACATCCTGAATTGCGGCAAGGTTAAAGCCGTCGATGCTCATTACTGACACATCCTGCGGCACGCGCAACCCCCTCTTTTGCAAGGCGCTGATGGTCCCCTCCGCCATAAAATCGCCGCCGACCAGAAAGGCGGTGGGCAACAGGTGGTGAGGACGCTCATTGAGCCACTCCGTCATCAGCCGTTCTGTCTCTTTGGCGCTAAAGCTCGGCACCACCAGTAGATCGCGCTTGTCATTAAATTTCATATTATGCGACTGCCACGCGTCACGGATCCCCGTCAGGCGCAGCTCCATGGTGTATCGACGTAAACAGAGCACGCTCACCACGTCACGATGTCCCATTTCAAAAAGGTAATCGGCTGCACACTCGCCGATTGCCCGATGGTCGGGGGCCACCGCAGGCAAGCGCATCCGCCGGTCGCGGCAGTTAATCAGCATACAGGGCTTGCCCACGTCCACCGCGAGATCGTGGATATGTGGGTCATCAATGCCCAGTAAAATAGCCGCCTGGGTGTCAGCTTCATTCATGCGGGCCAGAAAGAGCTGGGCATCGCTGTCATTCTCCTCAAGCGCGCAATACCGTAACCTGACCTCATGTGACGCCAGTCCTTTGCTCACACTCTGAATGACACGGTAGTAAAAGATGTCGGACCGCTCGTCGAAGGCCCGCTGGGGCGCAAACACCACCAGGCTGTTTAGCAGCAATCGCCCCGCCGCAATACCGTCCATCACCCCCAACTCTCGTGCACATTCCAGTACCTTTTTACGCGCTTTTTCACTGGTATTGGACTTCCCTGCCAGCACGCGAGAAACGGTGCTCATGGAAAGCTGAGTGCGGGAGGCGATTTCCGCGATTCTGAGCCTTTTGTCCATTTTGTGATCTTGCTCCGTTTGCTAAATGAAAAATTTTGCACGGCATTCATATCAGGCGATAACAGTGCTGAAAGCTATCATGCCAAAGCCCGGCGCTCATTTATGAGAAAGCTTGCACAAAATCCACTATTAGCCGCTTATTTTCTCCCTTAAGGTGAACTTGTCACACAACTTCCATACTAGTTGTATGCCAACTTGAAGTCATAAAACAGATATCGATCAAGGGCATAACGCACAGTGTGACAACCAAAACTACCCTCTTATCGTCCGTCTTGTGGAGACTGAAAATGAGTCAGGACATTAATAACACCCTCGCGGGGAGTAAAACCCGTCGCGTCATAAAAAACCTGCGCTGGTACGTGCTAGTGCTGTTTTTGCTGGGCGTCACCGTTAACTACATTACCCGTAACTCGTTAGGCATTCTGGCCCCTGAGCTCAAAGAGAGCATGGGGATCACCACCGAGCAATACTCCTGGATCGTCGGGGCATTCCAGATTGCTTACACCCTTTTCCAGCCTCTGTGCGGCTGGCTGATCGATGTCATCGGTCTGAAGATTGGGTTTATGGTCTGCGCAGGCATCTGGGCGTTGATGTGTATCCTGCATGCCGGTGCTGGCAGCTGGCTGCATCTCGCCATACTGCGCTTCTTCATGGGAGCATCGGAAGCGGCTGCCACACCCGCGAACGCCAAAACCATTGGCGAGTGGTTCCCGAAATCAGAGCGTCCTGTCGCGGCTGGATGGGCTGGCGTGGGCTTCTCGATTGGGGCAATGCTGGCTCCACCTATCATCTATTTCGCGCACGCTTCGTTTGGCTGGCAGGGTGCGTTTATGTTTACCGGCGTGCTGGCGCTGCTGTGGGTTGTTTTATGGTGGGCGTTTTACCATAACCCGGAGGAGCATCCGAATCTGAGTAAAGAAGAACTGGCCTTTATCAAGCAGGACAATGAGCCTCCGGCCATCAAGCTGCCTTTCCTGACCGCGCTGAAAACCGTCTCTAAAAACAAACGTTTCTACGGGATTGCCATCCCGGCCTTTATGGCCGAACCCGCCTGGGCCGTGCTGAGCTTCTGGGTTCCGCTGTACCTTGCTAAAGAGCACGGTATGGACCTGAAGCAGATTGCGATGTTTGCCTGGCTGCCGTTCCTGGCCGCCGATCTGGGCAGCGTTGCCAGCGGCTACCTCACCCGCGTCTATACGCGCTTTTTCGGCTGTACACGCGTCAATGCTGTCGTCGCAAGCTCCGTCACGGGCGCGTTCCTGATGATCTCTCTGGCCGCCGTGGCCATCACCCGCGATCCTTACGTCACCATTGCCCTGATCTCAATTGGTGGCTTCGGGCACCAGATCATCTCCTGCATGCTCAGCGCGCTGGTTGTGGAGTCGTTTGATAAAGGCCAGATGGCCACCGTCAACGGCATGCGCGGCTCCGCAGCGTGGATTGCCAGCTTCCTCTTCTCGCTGCTGATCGGTGTAACTGCCGACAAAATTGGCTTCAACCCGCTTTTCATTGCCATGGGTTTCTTTGACCTGATTGGCGCTTTTTTCCTGGTCGCATTTATTGCTGAACGTCGCGCCAAGCGCGCCTGATAGTGGATGTATCGCATATGAAAACATTGAAAAACTGGACCCTTGATAATCAATCAGCCCACCATGTCGAACTCCTGGTGGATAACCAGCACCGTCTGTTCCTGTACGTTCTGGAAGAGAACCTCTTCCGCGTGCTGATCAAGCGCAAAGGCACGCTGGCGCTGAACAAAACCTGGAGCATCGCGCCGACGAGTGATGTGCCCTGGGAAGGACGTGACCGCGAAGATATCAGCGGATTTACCTGCCCATCGTGGACGCTAACGCAGCAGGACGATGCGCTGGTGATCGCCACGGACACACTGCGTGTAACCGTTCACCAGCCGCTGTGGCTCGAGTGGCATCACCGCGATGAGGCCGGTCTCTGGCAGCCGCTGGCAAGCGATCGTCCCACCAGCGCCTATCTGCTGAATGCCCACGGCGACGGCGCGGCGCATTATCTGAGCCGCCACAAAGACGAACGTTTTTACGGTCTGGGGGAAAAAGCCGGTGACCTGCAGCGCAACGGCAAACGCTATGAAATGCGGAATCTCGATGCGATGGGCTATAACGCCGTCAGCACCGATCCGCTCTACAAGCATATTCCGTTTACCCTCACCCGCCGCGATGACGTGAGCTATGGTCTCTTCTACGACAACCTCAGCAGCAGCTGGCTGGATCTGGGCAACGAAATAGACAACTACCACACCGCCTACCGTCGCTGGCAGGCGGAAGCGGGTGATATTGATTACTATCTCTTTACCGGTAAGCGGGTGCTGGACGTGACGAAAGCCTTTGTCCGTCTGACCGGGAAAACGCTGTTTGGGCCGAAATGGAGCCTGGGCTACAGCGGGTCGACCATGCATTACACCGATGCGCCGGATGCGCAAAACCAGCTGATGAACTTTATTCGCCTGTGCGAAGAGCACGCTATTCCGTGCGATTCGTTCCAGCTCTCATCGGGTTATACCTCCATCAACGGCAAACGTTACGTCTTTAACTGGAATCACGACAAAGTGCCGCAGCCCAATGCGATGAGCCAGGCGTTTCATGATGCGGGACTGAAGCTGGCGGCCAATATCAAACCTTGCCTGTTGCAGGATCACCCGCGCTATAGCGAAGTGGCAGAACAAGGGTTGTTCATCCGTGATTCTGAAACCGATGCGCCAGAACGTTCCAGCTTCTGGGATGATGAAGGGTCCCATCTCGACTTTACCAACCCGCAGACCGTGGCGTGGTGGCAGAACGGCGTAACGACCCAGTTGCTGGAGAAAGGGATCGATTCGACGTGGAATGACAATAATGAGTTCGAAGTGTGGGACGGTGAAGCACGCTGTCACGGCTTTGGCCAGGAAATTGCCATTAAGCACATCCGCCCGGTGATGCCGCTGTTGATGATGCGTGCCTCCATGGAAGCGCAGCAACGTTTCGCACCGGAAAAACGCCCCTACCTGATCTCTCGCTCCGGCTGCGCCGGTATGCAACGTTACGTGCAGACATGGAGCGGCGATAACCGTACCAACTGGGACACCCTGCGCTATAACACCCGTATGGGGCTTGGCATGAGCCTGTCCGGACTGTTTAACGTTGGCCACGACGTCGGCGGCTTCTCCGGCGATAAGCCTGACGCCGAGCTGTTTGTCCGCTGGGTGCAAAATGGCGTAATGCATCCACGCTTTACCATCCATTCGTGGAATGACGATCGCACGGTGAACGAACCATGGATGTATCCAGGCGTCACACCCGCGATCCGCAGTGCGATTGAGCTGCGCTACCGTCTTCTGCCGTACCTTTACACTCTGCTGTGGCAGGCGCATGCCGACGACGAACCGATGTTGCGCCCGACGTTCCTCGATCACGAGCACGACATGCAAACCTTCGAGGAGTGTGATGATTTCCTTCTCGGACGCGACGTGCTGGTGGCGAGTGTGGTGGAAGCCGGCCAGCGCCAGCGTCGCGTCTGGCTGCCGGATAACCACACCGGCTGGTACGATTTTTACACCCACGAGTGGTTCGCTGGCGGGCAGTGGATCGTGCGTGATGCACCGCTGGAGAAATTACCGCTGCTGGTCAGAGCCGGGGCCGGTCTGCCGCTGAGCGAGCGTATTACACATGTCAGCGCCGAAAAGGACGATACCCGCGAGCTGAAACTGTTCCCGGTGAAAGGCGTCGGTTCCACTGCTGGCCTGCTGTTTGAAGACGATGGCGAAAGCTGGGGGTATCAGAGCGGGAATGCGCTGTGGGTGGAATGGGAAATGGTGTGCGGGGGCGCAACTATCGACCTGAAGATTACCGGGCGCGGGGATTATCGTCCGGCGTGGAAAACGCTGAAGGTGACCTTACCGGTGGGTGAGACACGCACGCTGCGGGTGAACGGGAATGAAGGGAGCGAATGGGCGGTGTAGTGCGGCCTGATGCCCTCACCCTAACCCTCTCCCACAGGGAGAGGGGATAAAGCTGTAGTGCGGCCTGATGCCCTCACCCTAACCCTCTCCCACAGGAAGAGGGGATAAAGCTGTAGTGCGGCCTGATGCCCTCACCCTAACCCTCTCCCACAGGGAGAGGGGATAAAGCTGAAGTGCAGCCTGATGCCCTCACCCTAACCCTCTCCCACAGGGAGAGGGGATAAAGCCAGGTGCCCTCATCCTAACCCCCTCTCACAGGGAGAGGAGATAAAGCTGTAGTGCGGCTTGATGCCTTCACCCTAACCTTCTCCTACAGGGAGAGGAGATAAAGCTGTAGTGCGGCCTGATGCCCTCACCCTAACCCTCTCCCACAGGGAGAGGGGATAAAGCTGTCGTGCGGCTTGATGCATTCACCCTAACTCTCTCTCACAGGGAGAGGAGATAAAGCTGAACGCGTGCGCTACGATTTTCGCGCTGCAGATGCTACCAACGCCTCTGCAGCGTGAAAAACGAGGGGAGATTAACTCTCGACGCCTTTGGTGCGCAGGTAATCTTCGTAGTTACCGGTGAAGTCCACCACGCGCTCCGGCGTGATTTCAATCACGCGGGTTGCCAGCGAGCTAACAAACTCACGGTCGTGAGAGACGAAGATCAGGGTCCCCTGATACATCTCAAGCGCCATGTTCAGCGATTCAATCGATTCCATATCCAGGTGGTTGGTCGGTTCGTCCATCACCAGGATATTGGGTTTTTCCATCATCAGCTTACCGAACAGCATGCGGCCTTTTTCACCACCGGACAGCACCTTGGCCGGTTTTTTAATATCGTCCTGGCTGAACAGCAGACGGCCTAAAATCCCGCGAACCACCTGCTCATCATCGCCCTCTTGTTTCCACTGGCTCATCCAGTCGAAGACGGTCAGATCGTTTTCGAATTCATATTCGTGGTCCTGCGCGTAATAGCCAATCTGCGCGTTTTCAGACCATTTTACCGTACCGTTGTCTGGCTGATATTCACCGACCAGGGTTTTCAGCAGGGTCGATTTACCCACGCCGTTCGCACCCAGTACGGCAATCTTCTCGCCGACTTCCAACAGTAAATTCAGGTTCTTGAACAGAGGTCCGTTATCAAACCCTTTGGTGAGCGCTTCGACTTCCAGGGCGTTACGGAACAGTTTCTTGTCCTGCTCGAAGCGAATGAACGGGTTCTGACGGCTTGATGCTTTCACTTCGTCCAGCTTGATCTTATCAATCTGACGCGCACGCGAGGTCGCCTGACGAGATTTTGAAGCGTTCGCACTGAAGCGGCTCACGAAGGATTGCAGATCGGCAATCTGGGCTTTTTTCTTGGCGTTATCGGACAGCAGACGTTCACGCGCCTGCGTGGCTGCCGTCATGTATTCGTCATAGTTGCCCGGATAGACGCGCAGCTCGCCGTAGTCCAGATCCGCCATGTGCGTACACACCATGTTCAGGAAGTGACGGTCGTGCGAAATGATGATCATGGTGCTGCCGCGTTCGTTCAGCACCTGCTCCAGCCAGCGAATGGTATCGATGTCCAGGTTGTTCGTTGGTTCATCCAGCAGCAGAATTTCTGGATTCGAGAACAGCGCCTGTGCCAGCAGCACACGCAGCTTCCAGCCCGGGGCCACTTCACTCATCAGACCGTAGTGCTGCTCAACCGGAATACCCACGCCCAGCAGCAGTTCACCCGCACGGGATTCGGCAGAATAACCGTCCATCTCCCCGTACAGCACTTCCAGATCGGCCACTTTATAGCCGTCTTCTTCGCTCATCTCAGCGAGGCTGTAAATGCGGTCACGTTCCTGCTTAACTTCCCACAGCTCCCCGTGCCCCATGATCACCGTGTCCAGTACGGTAAACTCTTCAAAGGCGAACTGATCCTGACGCAGCTTGCCGAGGCGCTCGTTAGGATCAAGCGACACGTTGCCCAGCGTCGGCTCTAAATCGCCGCCGAGGATTTTCATAAAGGTGGATTTTCCGCTACCGTTGGCACCAATCAGGCCGTAACGGTTGCCGCCGCCAAACTTGACGGAAATGTTTTCGAACAGCGGCTTACTGCCAAACTGCATAGTGATGTTGCTGGTAACTAGCACGGGGGATTCCTGCAAAAAAGTGTGATAAACACGTCATTATGCCACAATTCCGAATTGAGATCCCGTGTTGCAACTAACCACTAAACTTTAACAAAATCGAAAAAAATGTGATTTCGTACACATCTGAATTCCTTGTTTGGGGGAATGCACATATAATGCGCTCCCATCACTGATTCAGACTCATTAACTAATCGCCAGAGTGGCAAAGATACCTCGCATAATATGAACATGAAATTATCAACGCTTTTTGCGGCGGCGTTAGCCGTAGTAGGTTTTTGCAATACCGCGTCAGCGGTGACGTATCCGCTGCCGACCGACGGTAGCCGTCTGGTGGGTGAAAACCAGGTGGTCATTGTGCCGGAAGGCAACTCTCAGCCGCTGGAGTATTTTGCCGCGCAGTATCAGCTTGGCCTGTCCAACATGCTGGAAGCCAACCCGGGCGTTGACCCTTATCTGCCAAAAGCCGGTACCGTGCTGAACATTCCACAGCAGCTGATTCTGCCGGACACCGTTCATGAAGGCATCGTGATCAACAGTGCCGAAATGCGTCTGTACTACTATCCGAAAGGCACCAATACCGTTATTGTGCTGCCTATTGGTATTGGTCAGTTGGGTAAAGACACCCCGCTGAACTGGACGACGAAAGTTGAGCGTAAGAAAGCTGGCCCAACCTGGACGCCAACCGCTAAAATGCACGCGGAATACATTGCCGCAGGTGAACCTCTGCCAGCCGTAGTACCTGCCGGTCCGGATAACCCTATGGGCCTGTACGCGCTGTACATCGGTCGTCTCTACGCCATTCACGGTACCAATGCTAACTTCGGTATCGGCCTGCGCGTCAGCCACGGCTGCGTACGTCTGCGTAATGAAGACATCAAATTCCTGTTCGATAACGTGCCTGTCGGTACCCGCGTCCAGTTTATTAACGAGCCGGTAAAAGCGACCTCTGAGCCAGATGGCAGCCGTTATATCGAAGTGCACAACCCGCTGTCCACCAGCGAAGATCAGATCAACAACAACGAAATCGTCCCTATTACGCTGCGTAGCAACGTGCAGGCTGTCACCAGCCAGCCAGACGTTGAAACCACCGTTGTTGATCAGGCGATTCAGAATCGCTCCGGTATGCCGGTACGTCTGAACTGATTGTAAGCGTTCAACCACAAAAAAGCGGGCCTGATAGCCCGCTTTTTTATTATCCGTTATTCACAATGACTATCCCGCCGTGGTCATAACGGTAATGACAATGGGCATACTCCAGCGGCGTACCGTCTTCCAGATAAATCACCTGCTCCACTTCCAGCACCGGGTCGGTCTGTTCACAGATCAGATGCTGCATATCCAGCGCGTTCGGTTTTAAGGCGCGCACCACACGATACGAGCCCATAATTTTCAACCCCAGCGTCTCCTGTACATACTGGAACACCGAGCTTTCAAGGTGGGTTTTGTTCAGGCCCGGCACCAGATTCAACGGCATAACCGTAGAATCCAGCGACATCGGCTCGCCGTTCAGGGAGCGCAGGCGGATGAAATCATAAATCGGGGTATCGGCGTTGATCATCAGCGATGACTGCTCTTTCTCGTCGGGAAAACGCAGCTCAAAATGCACCACCTGACTGCTGACGGTGCCCAGATGTTGCCAGGTTTTGGTCGCGCCAAAATAGTCACTGCCGGAGAGATCCCACTGGGACAACTGCAGGAAGTTTTTACGGATAAAAGTCCCCTGCCCCTGGCGGGTATACACCAGCCCTTCAACAATCAGCTGGCGCATCGCCTGCTGGATAGTCATCCGGCTGGTACTGAACTCCGCCGCCAGCGCAAACTGGTCTGGCAGCGGCTCGTTGGCGGCATATTGTTGACTAATAATGCGTTTTTTAATTTCCCGCGCTATGGTGATGTACTTCGCCGCCATCGCCTGTTCCTTATCGTTATCGTTATTCCGCTATCGCACTGTTTTTTAACGCCACTCGCTCCGCAATCTTGAGGAAAGGCAGGTAGAAGAATACACCAAATACGATGATTGCCAACTGCACCACCACGGCGCGCCAGTCCCCTGCCGTCGCCAGCCAGGCGCTCAGGATGGGCGGTGTGGTCCAGGGGATCATCACCACGCAGCGCGACATCAGCCCCAGGGTGGTACACAGCCACGCGAAGTAAATCCCGATGGCCGGCAGCAGAACAAACGGGATCATCAGCGGCAGGTTAAACACAATGGGCAGGCCGAAAATCACCGGTTCGTTGATGTTAAACAGCCCGGGCGCCAGTGACAGACGCGCCACCTGTTTGGCCGAACGCTGACGGGAAAAGAGGAAAATCGCGATCAGCAGCGAGATCGTACTGCCCGTACCGCCGACCATCCCGAAGGTAGGCACAAAAATATTATTGATGATGTGTGGAATCGGCTGGCCGTTGGCAAATGCCAGCATGTTCTCGTTGGTGTTAATCAGCAGGAAAGGTTCCAGAATCACGCTGTTCACCACCGACTGGTGAATGCCCAACGTAAACAGGAAATTACCGAAGCTGTAGATAAAGATCGTCCCCGGCAGGCTGGTGTTGATCAACCGCAACGGCTGCTGAATAAAGGTGGTGATCAAATGGATCAGATCCGTGTGCATCACGTTCGTCAGCACCGCCGCCAGAATCGCAAACAGCGAAAGCGTTATGATCGTCGGGATCAGCGCGGTGAAGGATTGGCTTACCGCCGGGGGCACATTTTCCCCCAGCGAAATACGTAACGCCTTCAGACGAGAAATCGCGATGAACACTTCGGTTGCCACTAAACCAATCAGCACGCCGGCGAAAATCCCGGTGGAACCGATATTGGCAAAGGTCAGAACCTGCGTGACGTTGACCGGATTCTGGCTGCCGACGGGCAGGATCTGTAACTGCATCGGCATCATTATAATAAAGCTGCTCAGGGCGATAACCACTGCCGAAACCGGGTTGTCGAATGCCTTATTTCGCGCCAGAGACCAGGCGATCATCGGCGCTAACAGCAGCGCCGCAATATTCAGCGTACCGTTGATGATCGCATCTCCCCAGACTTTAAAACGCACAAGCGTCTCGCCGTCCAGTATCCACGGGAACACCACATTGTTCACCAGCACCGCCAGACCGGCGAGGATAAAAATGGGCATCACCGTGGCAAAAGCATCGCGCAGGGAACGCAGGTGCACCTGATTCGCCAGGCGCGCTGAAAACTCAACAAATTTATCGACAAACGACTGCATTGCAGGTGTGATTTTTGTATCAGACATAGCGGAGATTCCCATTAATCAGTCACAAAAACGGTCCGGCAGCGTACGGCTTACAGCTCGCGTCCGTTACTATGGATAGCCTGTTTTAACCATGCGTAGCTTTTTTTCGGTACGCGCTTCAGGTCTTTTAAATCGTGGTTCTCGCGGTTGACATACACCACGCCGTAGCGTTTACGCATGTCCCCCTGCGAGCTAAGGATGTCGATTAACCCCCATCCGAGATAACCAATAACCTGCGCGCCGTCTTCAAAGATGGCGGCCTTCATTGCCATGAAATGCTGACGGTGATAGTCGATACGATAATCATCCTCGACAGGGTTTACCCCATCCCAGGACTCGATCACACCAATCCCGTTTTCAATCGGGAAGACCGGTAACCGCCAGTCGTTGTAATAGCGGGTGATGATGGTTCTAAAGCCCAACGGATCGATCTGCCAGTTCCATTCGGTGGCTTTCAGGTAAGGGTTGTTTTTCTCGCCGTGAGTGAGGTAATAGTTCACCGGCGTGCCTTCAGGGATCGGATCGCTGTCGAGAGTTTTGCTGGCGTAATAGCTGAACGCCATAAAGTCGTTTTGCGTGCGGGCCAGCAGCGCTAAATCTTCAGCGCGATAAATATCACTCAGGCCCTGTTGTTCCACCACCGCCATTACCGCCGGGCTGTAGCCCTGCCCTGCGAAGACGCGTAGCAGATTTTGATTCAGGAATTCGTCATACTGTTGGGCACAGAAGATATCGCGCGGTTTGCAGGTGGCCGGATAAATCAGCTGATGCGCTAACATCCCGCCCATCATCTGCCCGGGTTTGGCCTGATGCAGATACTCCGTCAGCGCCATATGCGCCACCATCGTGTGATGCTGAATTTCGTAGAGTTCGCGCAGGGTTTGCTCACCTTTCATATAGCCTGAAACGCGAAACGCCTCCGGCATATGAAAAATATTCTGCTCGTTGAAGGTCAGCCAGTACTTCACCCGATCCCCGAAGCAGTCGATCATCTTTTTACCGTAGCGGACAAAAGCCTCCATCACCCGACGGTCGGTGAAGCCGTTGTATCCCTGCGCCAGGGCCAGCGGCATATCAAAGTGATACAGGCACACCATCGGTTCGATACCGCGGGCGATCAGGTCGTTAATAAAGCGGTCGTAAAACGCGATGCCTTCGTCGTTAAACTCGCCATCACCCTTAGGGCAAACGCGGCTCCAGGAAATCTGAAAACGGTAACAGTTCATCCCCAGATCCTGCATCAGGTCGAAGTCTTCCTTGTAGCGATGGTACGAATCCGTTGCCACTTTCCAGTCAGAGGCATTCTCCCCGGCTTCACGGATGTCATACACCGACATCCCTTTCCCGCCCTCGTTCCAGGCCCCTTCGGTCTGCATGCTGGAAACGGAATTACCCCATAAAAAATTAGCTGGTAATGATTGGTTCATGATTGCCCCTATATGACTAGTCATTTAAATTTCATGACTAGTCATATAGCGAAAGATGAAAAATCAATCAAAGAGTGGGATCGTTTTTTGTGAGGCGTGTGGAAATAAAAAAGCCGGATCGCACTGGGCGGATCCGGCTTTAACGCAACGTGTTACGTGAAAATTATGCCAGCTGATTCCGGCGATATTCGCCCTGACGCTCCAGCATCCAGCCGGGATATTCGCGCGGCAACGCGCTGACGGCATCCAGCTGTTTCAGCTCGTCGTCGGTCAGGCTGATGCCGGTGGCCTTGATGTTGTCATCAAGCTGCTCCACGCGTTTAGCCCCCACGATCACGCTGGTGACCACCTTCTGGTGAAGCAGCCATGCCAGGGCGATTTGCGCGACCGAGACGCCTTTTTGGTCAGCGATGGTCCGCATCACGTCCACGCAGTCGAACGCGCGATCTTTATTCACCGGCGGGAAATCAAATTCCAGACGCCGTCCGCCCGCTTCCGCCTGACCGTCGCGGCCATATTTACCACTCAGCAGCCCGCCTGCCAGCGGGCTCCAGACCATCAGCCCCACGCTTTCGCTTTGCAGCATCGGCACCAGCTCGCGTTCCAGGTCGCGCCCGGCAATCGTGTAGTAAGCCTGAAGCGAGGCAAAACGTGCCAGGCCAAGGCGCTCGGAAATGCCCAGCGCTTTAGCGATTTGCCACGCGGCCCAGTTCGATACGCCGATATAACGCACATGACCGTGCTGCACGAGATTATCCAGCGCATACAGCATCTCTTCCATCGGCGTTGCCGGATCAAAGCCGTGCAGCTGATAGAGATCGATATGATCGAGCTGCATACGTTGCAGGCTCTCTTTTACGCTGTTAATGATGTGGTAGCGCGAACTGCCGCGTGAGTTCACGCCCGCGGTGCCCGTCTCGCCAAACACTTTGGTCGCCACTACCACGTTTTCACGTGGGATCTTGAGGTTTTTCAGCGCCTGACCGGTGATGATTTCCGAACGACCTTCGGAGTAGACATTGGCAGTATCAATAAAGTTGATCCCGGCATCCAGTGCCCGTCCTACCAGCTTTTCAGCTTCGTTTTGCTGGAGCTGACCAATCTTGCCCCACATACCGTCTTCGCCGCCAAAGGTCATGGTGCCGAGGCACAACTCAGAAACAAACAGACCGGTGTTGCCTAATTTTTGATAACGCATTGGACGTTCCTCGCAATGTTCGTGTTGGGTGCAAAACAGTTATACTCGCCCACCGCTTTTGGCGAATGGGGTGTTCCTGTCCGTTTCTTGCCCAATTCTCTGAACCTTATCCACGCGGGGCCTCACCAAACACGCGGTAATCCGGCAGGTTCACCTGTTGATAGGGTTCCCAGCCGCCGCCGAGGGCCTTGTAAAGTGCCACCAGATCCAGTGCACTCTGCACTTTTGCCTGAGAGCGCTGCTGCTCGGCCTGCGCAAGCTGACGCTGGGCGTCCAGCACGTCAATGAAGGTGGCAATCCCCTGTCGGTAGCTGTCGCTCGCTAAATCAAATGCGTTTTGCAACGCGTCGATGGTTTTGCCTAATCCCGCTTCGCGTTGCTGATCGGTGCGGTAACTCACCAGCGCATTCTCCACATCTCCCAGCGCCGTCAGTACGGTCTGACGATAGTCCAGCACCGCCGCCCCCTGTTGGGCACGAGCGACTTTGACGCTGGAAACCAGACGGCCTCCCTGGAAAATAGGAATAGAGACCTGGGGGCCTACGCTGTAGAAGTGGCTGCTCCAGTCTGTGAGCCAGTTGGTTTCACTGTTCCGCAGGCCAAACTGACCGGACAACGTCAGGCTGGGGAAGAGTTGCGCCACCGACACGCCAATTTGCGCCGTGGCCGCATGGAGATTCTCCTCCGCCTCGCGCACATCCGGACGACGTCTGGCGAGCGTAGACGGGATGCCCGTCGGCACAATATCCGGCAGCACAGGTAGCGGCTTAGCCTCGCGCAATTCGCTGTCGAGCGCACCCGGCGGTTTACCCAACAAAATCGCCAGCCCGTTCATCGCCTGGCGCTCCTGGGCCTGATATTGTGGCAGTTGCGCCTCCAGATTGCCGAGCTGCGCCCGGGCGTTTTCCACGTCCAGCTGAGGCGACAAGCCGCCGCGCTGGCGGTTTTCGGTCAGTTCAACGGTTTGCTGCGCGCTCTCGATTTGCGTGTTCAGCGTGGCGATGATGCTCTGCGCACCGCGCAGCTGCAGCCAGGCGCGGGCGACTTCGGCCTCCAGCGACACCAGCGCATCGTTCCGTTGCTCAATGGCGGCCTTTTGCTGCGCTTCGGCGGCTTCGACCTGCCGACGAACCTTGCCCCACAGGTCAATTTCCCACTGCGCATCAAAACTGCCCTGATAGAGGTTTACAGGCTGCGTGAGCGGGCCAAGCGCCCCTTTGAGTTCTGGATCCACGTTATCGAGCTGGTCATAGGCACCCTGGGATTTTAGCTCCCCTTCCAGCCCAAGCTGCTGACGCGTGGCCTGCAGATTACCGTTCACCGAGGGATAAAACGCCCCGCCCGCCTGGTTAATCTGTTCGCGGGCGCCGGCTATACGCAGCACGGTTTGTTGCAATGACAGGTTGCCGGCAATCGCCCGTTCGATCAGGCTGTCGAGTTGCGGCGAACCAAACGATGTCCACCAGCGAGGATTCATGGCCGTGGTGTTCACTTTCGACGCCACGCCATTATCGCCAGGCTCGTTCCATTTCGTGGGCGTTTGCGGCGCGGGGGGCTGATAGTCCGGTCCCACTGAACACCCTGTCAGGGTTGTGAGTAAAATCAGGGATGCCAAACGAGGGTCAATCATCAATGTGCTCCTGCACTGCCTTCGCTCTTCACCGGCGAAAGCAACAAACAAAACGGTATAAGCAGTAACGCCACCGCACTCAAAATCGTAAATACGTCGATGTAGGCCAAAAATCGCGACTGCTCGATCATGGTCTGATACATCCGACCGGTCGCAATGCCCATGGGATCGCCGACCTGCGTCGTGAAGTTTTGAATCGCCTGTGCGGACTCGCGTATCGCCAGCTGGAACTGTTCGTTAAACGGCGACGCGTGGTATGCCAGATGCGCGCTGTGCGCCTGTGCGCGTTCGGTGATCGCCGCCGTGGAGAGAGAAATGCCTATCGATCCCGCCACGTTACGGAACATGGTGAACAGCGCGGCGGCATCGCCATTAAGCCGCCGGGGAATCGAAATAAACGCAATGGTTGTCAGCGGCACAAACAGGAAGCCCAGGCCGATAGATTGCGCACTGCGGAACAGCACCAGCGTTTCAAAATCGATATCCGGCGTCAGATTGCGCGACCAGAAGAACGACACGGCCAGACAGGTAAAGCCAAAGGCAATGATCCAGCGCGTTTGCACCACCGGCATCAGTTTTAGCACCAGCGGAATCGTCAGCACGATCAGCACGGCGCCGGGTGAGAGCACCATGCCGGACCAGGTCGCGGTATACCCCAGATCCTGCTGCGCCAGCTGAGGGATCACCACGGAGCTGCCGTACAGAATCATCGCCATACCGGCCATCAGCAGGCTGGAGATGGCAAAGTTACGATCCTTCATGCAGTGCAGATCGACCACCGGCTTTTTGGCATACATCAGCCAGTAGATCGCCCCAATGATGCCAATCAGCGTCAGAACAGCGAAGGTGCGAATAAAGTTTGAGTAGAACCAGTCTTCGTCTTCGCCGCGATCGAGCATCACCTGAAGGCAACCCAGCCCCAGCGCGATCAGGCCGATCCCGCTCCAGTCGATAGACAATTTTTCTTTTGATTTACGCTCCCAGGGGGGATCTTCCAGCAGCTGGTAAATGGCCAGCACCGTGACAATCCCGACCGGAATGTTGATAAAGAAGACCCAACGCCAGGAGTAATTATCGGTGATCCAGCCGCCCAGTGTCGGCCCCAGCACCGGTGCCACAATAATGGCAATAGACGAGAGACCAAAAGCTTTGCCCCGATCTTCGGGTTTGAAGTAATCCAGTAGCACCGACTGTTGCGTTGGCTGCAACCCGCCGCCGAAGAAGCCCTGCATGATGCGGAAAAGAATAATTTGCCACAGCTCCGTGGCGATCCCGCACAGGAATGAGCAGACGGTAAACATCACGATGCAAATCAGGAAAAACTGCTTGCGACCAAACACCCGGCTTAAAAACGCCGAGATCGGCAGGACAATACCGTTCGCCACCAGATAGCTGGTGAGCACCCAGGTCGATTCGTCGTAGCTTGACGAGAGCGAACCCGCGACGTGCGGCAGCGCCACGTTTACAATCGTGGTATCGAGGATCTCCATAAACACCGCAAGGGTCACAACAATGGCGACCGCCCACGGGTTGCTGGCGGGTCGCCAGTTATCGTGGCTGTGATCGGTCATTCGACGGTGACCTTCGGTGCGACGGAAAGCCCCAGCGGCAGCGGTCTGTTCGGATCCAGTCCTTTATCAATCACGATTTTCACCGGAACGCGCTGGACAATCTTCACAAAGTTGCCGGTCGCATTTTCCGCCGGGAAGGCTGAGAAGCGTGCGCCGCTGCCCTGCTGGATGCTGTCGACGTGCCCCTCCAGCGCCATATCTGGCCAGGCATCCACCGACATCGTCACTTTATCGCCGGGCTTCATGCGCTCAAGCTGCGACTCTTTGAAGTTCGCTACCACCCAGATATCCGGCGAGACCAGCGAAAATAGCGCGGTCCCCGCCTGCACCAGGGTGCCGGTCTGGACGTTACGTTTGGTGACGAACCCGTCAAACGGTGCTTTCACTTCGGTATAGGAGAGGTTCAGCTCCGCCGTTTCGAGCTGCGCTTTCGCCTGATCCACCTGACGTTCGCGGGCCTCAACGTTCGTTTCCTGCTGGCGAATTTGCAGCTGCACCTGCTCGGCGACTTCCAGCTGAGCCTGCGCGCTGGCAAGCCCCGCCTGGGCACTTCTGAGCTGTGCGTTCGCGGTATCGATGCTTTGCTGGGTTGTCGCGCGAGGATCCACGCCGCGTTGACGGCGGTATTCTGCCTGCGCATTGGCCAGATCGGCCTGGGCCTTGATGACCTGCGCTTTGGCTTCATCCCGCTGAGCGGGGTATTGCACTTTTGACAGGGCCAGCTGGGCCTGCGCCTGATGCAGTTGCGCTGTCGCCAGGCCAAGCTGAGCCTGGGCCTGATCGCGCTGAGCGGTGTTATCACGCGGGTCAATGACCACCAGCACGTCGCCTTTTTTAACGCGCTGGTTGTCACGGACACGTAATTCAGTGACATAGCCCGCCGCTTTCGGCGCGATAGTGACTACATCCCCGTCGGTAAAGGCATCGTCAGTGGTCTCTTCATTGCGCGTTAATAACCACCACACCAGCGCAACGACGATCATCACCACGACCACGATCCCGAGGATGATTAACGGTTTTTTCCCGGGTCGCTTACGTTCGTTTTGGTTTTTTTCCGGCTCGTCAGCCGCTTGTTTTTCGTTATCTTCAGCCATAGGTCAACAACAGTCCTGTCAGTAAAGGGCATCACGCTATGCCGTTCACTAAAATTAGGACGTTGCTATACATTTGCCAGGAAAAACTGACAAAGAACGCACTATATGAGAAGGATAATTCCGAAACCGACGCCAGCGGCCCAGATCAACATGGGCAGTGACCACAGGTGGAAACGCCACCAGATACGCCGATCGTTGGCCATTCTCAGGGCGATGATATTCGCCAGCGACCCCGGCAACAGGCCGAATCCCCCAACGTTTACTGCCCAGGCTAACAGTGCCGTAGGCGGCACATAGTTGACCAACAAAATCGTGGCAGGCACATTGCTGATAAACTGAGACAGTCCAATTGCCGTCAGCCACAGTCCAAACGGCGGCAGACCGCTGACGCTGTGCAGGGTCGCCTGCAACACAGGCAGTTGAATCAACAGATGCACGTCAATAAACATCGCCATAAACACCAGCAGCAAGGTCCAGTCGACGCTGATGAGCACCCGACGCGCCAGTAGCAAAAAACCCACGGCGACCAGCAGAACGCCCACCCGCTCAAACTTCATTTCCAGCGCCGTCAGGAAGACGATATAGAGCAGCAACGCGCCCCACACCAGACGCGGCTTCCACGTCGGCGTGGGTGACCCGCTGTGATAATGAAGCGTCTTATCAGGGAAAGCGAACCCGCACACTACAAGCAGTGAGAGCATCATCACCAGCGCCAGCGGCATCATCTGCCAGGTAAAGGCGGCAAACGACAGCCCGGAGCGGCCCCAGAGCAGGATATTCTGCGGGTTGCCAATCGGCGTCAGCAGCGATCCGGCATTGACCGCCAGGGCTTCGAAGATAATGAGGCGGGTCACCGGGATCTCACAGAGCCGGCGCAGCGTCAGGGTCAGCGGCACCACGATAAACAATGCCACATCGTTGGTTAAAAACGTGGAAAGCAGCGCCGCGGCCAGCACCATAAAAAGCGCCAGCTTCCGCTCGGTAGCGAAACGGCGCACCATTTTGCGGCCCAGCACATCAAAATAGCCGCTCAGTTCAACGCCTTTGGTCAACATCATCAGCCCGCTCAGGGTAATAATGGTGTGCCAGTCGATCGCGTCAGGCCAGGCCTGAGGCGCGAAGGGAACGAAGAAACTCAGCCCGACGCCGATAACCAGTAAAAGATGGAAGAAGCGATCGCGGGCGACGGCCTGCACTCCAGGGATGTTCATTCAGCAGGCGTACCGTATTTGAGCGTGAATTCACGAAACTTTTCCAGCGTCTCGGCGCTGACGTGATGTTCGATGCCTTCTGAGTCGCGACGAGCAATCTCTTCGCTGACGCCCAGCACACGTAAAAAATTTTCCACAATCTGATGGCGTTCGCGGCTTTCCTGCGCCAGTTTTTCGCCTTCTGGCGTCAGGAACACGCCGCGCCAGGGGATCATTTCGATCAGCCCTACGGAGGCCAGACGTTTTAACATTTTAGCCACAGTAGGCTGTGATACCCCGAGACGGGCAGCCATATCGACCTGTCGGGCCTCCCCAACTTCACGGAACAGATCCGAAATCAGCTCAACGTAGTCATCAATCAGTTCGCGGCGATGCGCTTCGCGGACCTGGCGGAACCCTTCAACGTGCTCTTCAACATTAACCAGTTGCGTCTTTTTTTTTGTAGTGGGCTTACCTGCGCGACTGTTCATTCTGCTTCCTCAGTGTGGTGGCGCGTCCGTCGTCATAGGACGAGAGCGCATAGTGTAAACCATCCCTCTACAAGCACAAAAATTTAACGAAATAGCCGTAGCTATGTAATATAGCCTGTGCTATATCTGTATGTAATGCAGTCACCCTTCACGGATCGAAGGGATCAGAAATCAGGAGGTCATATGAACGAATTTAAGAGGTGTCTCCGCGTGTTTACACATTCTCCCTTTACCGTGCGTTTAATGCTGCTCAATATGCTGTGCGATATGTTCAACGGCAAACCGCAGCAGAACGACAAACCTTCAAACTAATGCGGCGTCGCGGTACGCCGCATCTTTTTCCTGTCATATTTCACCGGTAAACTGGCCTCTGGCCGCCTAATTCCCGATCTTTTTCGCGGTTTTGTAATCCTCCTCCCAAAACAACTGTTAACAACGGTTGACCTGAAGACTCACTGGCTCTATCTTCTTGCAGCCCTGCACCCTTTGCGGCTCGCTGAAGCGGACCCTCATTCCCTCTACGCGCACTGTCAGGCAGGCTTTGACCCTCGACGCCAGGGTGAGCGCATGGCGTTTTCATGATAGTGACCTATGAATTTAACCCTAAAAGAAACACTTATTTCCCGCAGCCGGGCCTTAAGCCCGTGGACGGGATTCTATTTTTTGCAATCCCTGCTGATTAACCTTGCGCTTGGCTACCCGTTCAGCCTGCTTTATGCCGTCGCGTTCACCTGTATTTTGCATATCCTCTGGCGCAGTATGCCGCGCGTGCAAAAGGCGCTGGTTGGCGTCTGTTCCCTGATTGCGGCCATGTATTATCCGTTTGGTCAGGCGTATGGCTCGCCTAACTTCAATACGGTGCTGGCGCTCCACTCCACCAATATGGAAGAGTCCACGGAAATCCTGACGATTTTCCCGTGGTATAGCTATGTCATCGGTCTGTTCATCTTTGCCCTTGGCGTCATTGCGCTGCGTCGTAAAGTGACCGGGGAAAAAAGCTGGAACATGCTGGATAACCTGTGCCTTGCCTTTAGCGTGGCCGTCTTTTTTGTGACCCCATTACAAAACCTGGCCTGGGGTGGCGTCTTTAAACTGAAAGATACCGGCTACCCTGTCTTCCGCTTCGTTAAAGACGTGGTGGTGAATAATAAAGAAGTGATTGATGAACAGGCACGCATGACCGCACTGTCTAATATGAAAGACACGTGGAACGTGCTGGCGGTGAAACCGAAATACCATACCTATGTAGTGGTGATTGGTGAAAGCGCGCGCCGTGATGCGCTGGGCGCCTTTGGCGGGCACTGGAATAACACGCCATTTGCCAGTTCCGTTAACGGGACGTTATTTACCGATTACGTTGCCGCCAGCGGGTCGACGCAAAAATCGCTCGGGTTAACCTTAAACCGCGTCGTCGACGGCAAGCCGCAGTATCAGGACAACTTCGTCACGCTGGCAAACCGTGCCGGTTTTCAGAGCTGGTGGTTCTCAAACCAGGGGCAAATTGGTGAGTACGATACGGCCATCGCCAGCATTGCTAAACGAGCCGATGAAGTGCAGTTCCTGAAAAGCGGCGACTTCGAGGCTGATAAAAACACCAAAGATGACGCGCTGTTAAAAATGACCGCACAGGTATTTGCCACTCAACGTACGCAGCCGCAGTTGATCGTCCTGCATCTGATGGGATCACATCCGCAGGCGTGCGATCGTACCGGCGGGAAATATGCGGAATTCGTGCAGTCGAAAGAGACCTCATGTTATCTCTATACCATGACGCAGACGGATGAGCTTCTGAGCCAATTGTACAACCAGCTGAGAAATGCGGGCGAGAGTTTCTCGATGGTCTACTTCTCCGATCATGGCCTGGCGTTTAAAGAGCGCGGGAAAGCGGTGCAATATCTCGCCCATGACGACAAATTCCAGCAGAATTTCCAGGTCCCCTTTATGGTGATCTCCAGTGACGATAAAACGCACCGCATTATCAAAGCGCGTCGTTCGGCGAACGACTTCCTGAGCTTCTTCTCACAGTGGACCGGGATCTCCACGAAAGAAATCGTGAATAGCTATCCCTTTGTGTCCAGTAAGAAAGCGCCGCCGGTCTACGTCACCAACTTCAAGTTGCAGAAGGTGGAGTACGCGCATCTTGGCACGGATATATTCGCGACCAAAAGCCGCTAGAAGAGAGAGGATTGTGCAGAAGGGAAAAATTCTCTGATGCCAGCCTGTTGCCGGAACAGAACATGCAGATAAAAAAAATCCGCCACAATGGGCGGATTTTTTATAAGCTTACCGAAGTGATTAGAAACGGTAACCTACGCCTGCGATCCAGGTGCCAACGTCAACGTTGCGGATACGGCTCTGCTCGTAAGAGAAGTCCAGTGCAACATTTTCGATTGGGTTGAACTGCATACCTGCGCCATAGGAGAAACCGTAGTCGCTGTTGGTTGCAGAGCGGTTCAGACTTTCGTTTTCAGTCTGCTGGAATTTACCGTAGCCAACACCTACAACACCGTAGATGCTTGCCCAGTCGTTCAGGCGGTAAGCTGGACCAGCGGTGATGCCGTAGTACTGGCCTTTGTTGTAAGCGCCGTCTTCAAAACGATCTTTCTCGGTGTAAGTGAAAGAACCGATTACGCCCAGCGGGTTGTTATCCTGCTCGTAACGATACTTCAGGTTGAAACCGTTGGTTTTGTTCATTACGCCCTGCATATCGGACTGAGCGTAACCACCGGTAACGGTAGAAGTAGCAGCTACAGCAGTACCTGCGGAGACAGCCAGAACTGCGGCCAAAGCTGAAAGACATGCAATTTTTTTCATAACCACCTCAAATGTGCTTCAAGTAATCCGTAAGTTTTAAATATATCAAAAAATCTTGTGAAACTCTTTGTCATTCGCGATGTCTAACCCAACCTTTGATGTAACAGAACGTTTCCAGGCCAGGTTATCTCCTTCAAATAACAAAAAATTTTTGAACTATTAAGCTGATTTTGCGCGTCATGGAAAAGACATTCATCCAGATTATTCCTAATTTAACCGCTTAATAATCCATCAATCATGGCTCATTTTACGGATTTCGGAGGCTTTTTTTTCAACAAAGTCTCAACGGCTTCGGTTTAATTCCATTACACTGCCTCTTTTACTTCCTTTGACAAAAATTGACAGGAGAAAGGATGCCTGGGTTGTCTCGCAAAGCGCCGGTCTGGTTGCCCATCGTTGTGATACTGATTGCCATGCTCTCCATTCAGAGTGGTGCATCGCTGGCAAAATCGCTTTTCCCGCTGGTTGGCGCGCCCGGCGTGACGGCGCTGCGTATTGCACTGGGGACGATTATCCTGGTGGTGATATTTAAACCCTGGCGGCTTCGCTTTAAGAAAGAACAACGCCTGCCGCTGCTGTTGTACGGCTTGTCGCTGGGGGCGATGAACTATCTCTTCTATCTGTCTATTCAAACCGTCCCGCTGGGCATTGCCGTGGCCCTTGAGTTCACCGGCCCGCTGGCCGTTGCGCTGTTCTCCTCCCGCAGACCGGTCGATTTCGTCTGGGTGGTGTTGGCCGTGCTGGGCTTATGGTTTTTACTTCCTCTGGGGCAAGACATCTCGCACGTAGACCTGACCGGCGCTGCGCTGGCACTGGGCGCGGGGGCCTGCTGGGCGGTCTACATCCTTACGGGGCAACGTGCCGGAGAAGAACACGGCCCCGCCACGGTCGCACTTGGCTCACTGATCGCCGCGATTATTTTCGTTCCTCTGGGGATGGCGCAAGCAACCGAGTCTATCTGGCAGTGGTCGATCCTCCCCGTTGGCCTGGCCGTCGCCGTGCTGTCCACGGCGCTTCCCTACTCTCTCGAGATGATCGCCCTGACCCGCTTGCCGACGCGCATTTTTGGCACGCTGATGAGCATGGAGCCTGCTCTTGCCGCCATGTCAGGCATGGTCTTTCTCGGCGAAACGCTGACAGGTATCCAGACGCTCGCGCTCTGCTCCATCATTGCTGCTTCGATGGGTTCTACGCTCACGATGCGTCAGGAAAGCAAAATCAAGGAAATTGACGTTAAATAAGCCCGCGTTCTGCATGGCCGCACATGCCATGCAGAATAGAGACCATATTCCCTCTGTATTTATTTCCTGACACACTTTAGTTTTGTCAGGAAATATTTTCGCAACGAACGAAACAAGCGACGTAATTAAGACACATCCGCAACATAATATTTCAAATAGATAATTATCAATAAGTTAACAAAAGCCACCTTCCTCTTGCTATTAAACTGATAGGCACAGCCAACCGGCAGCATTCAGATCCGGTGCTATACTGAATTCCAGTAATTACCTGGGACACAAATCATCAAGAGGATATGAGATTATGAGTACCGCTAAACTGGTTAAAACGAAAGCGTCTAATCTGCTTTATACCCGTAACGATGTATCAGACAGCGATAAGAAAGCGACGATTGAGTTGCTGAATCGCCAGGTGATCCAGTTCATTGATCTCTCTTTAATCACTAAACAGGCTCACTGGAACATGCGCGGCGCAAACTTTATCGCCGTCCATGAGATGCTGGATGGCTTCCGCACGGCGCTGGTCACTCACCTGGATACCATGGCTGAGCGTGCTGTTCAGCTGGGCGGCGTTGCGCTGGGTACCACGCAGGTGATCAACAGCAAGACGGCGTTAAAAAGCTATCCGCTGGATATCCACAGCGTTCAGGATCACCTGAAAGAGCTGGCCGACCGTTATGCCGTGGTGGCTAACGATGTGCGTAAAGCCATCGGCGAAGCGAAAGACGAAGACACCGCGGATATCTTCACTGCCGCCTCTCGCGATCTGGATCAGTTCCTGTGGTTTATCGAATCTAACATCGAATAATCCATACGGAATTTCTATCAAACCCTTGCCGCCCGGCAGGGGTTTTGCACATTTATGGTGCACTCCTTCCGCCTTAAGGCCTGCCAAAGTAAACGAAATGTAATAATCACCTCACACAATCGTTAATGGAAGATTGTTTTCTCGCCTGATTTTACGCTTAATGGTCACTCGTCATCCACCGCTCACGACGCGCACCAAAACAGTGCTCCGAATTGGTGCAAAGTGACGGCCATGCCACGCTCATTGTGCAACAGATGACATCATCCCCTTTGCAAAACAATAAGTTGTAAAGTTGGCACGATTTTTTCATGTTACCGTTCGCTCCCGCAGGGGATCGCCCCGTGGATATAAAAGGAAATGCTATGAAGTCTGTATTAAACGTTTCACTGGCTGCACTTACCCTGGCTTTTGCGGTTTCTTCTCACGCCGCGGACAAACTCGTTGTCGCAACTGATACTGCTTTCGTTCCGTTTGAATTTAAGCAGGGTGACAAGTACGTTGGTTTTGACGTGGATTTGTGGGCAGCGGTCGCGAAAGAACTGAAGCTGGATTACACCCTGAAACCAATGGATTTCAGCGGCATCATCCCGGCTCTGCAAACGAAAAATATTGACCTGGCACTGGCAGGGATCACGATCACCGAAGAACGTAAAAAAGCGATCGACTTCTCTGATGGCTACTACAAAAGCGGCCTGCTGGTGATGGTTAAAGAGGACAACAACGACGTCAAAAGCGTGAAAGACCTCGACGGTAAAGTGGTCGCCGTGAAGAGCGGGACCGGTTCTGTTGACTACGCAAAAGCCAACATCAAAACCAAAGATCTGCGTCAGTTCCCGAACATCGATAATGCCTATATGGAACTGGGTACTAACCGCGCTGACGCGGTTCTGCACGATACCCCAAACATTCTTTACTTCATCAAAACGGCAGGCAACGGCAAGTTCAAAGCCGTGGGTGAGTCTCTGGAAGCGCAACAATACGGTATCGCCTTCCCGAAAGGCAGCGATGAGCTGCGTAATAAAGTGAACGGCGCGCTGAAAACCCTGAAAGAGAACGGCACTTACAACGAAATCTACAAAAAATGGTTCGGTACCGAACCTAAATAATTCAGCCTGATAGCAGGTTTGTAACGCCCGGCGGCGGGTGCGCTTGCCGGGCCTACATTTTGAGTTGTCGATACGGTAACTCAGTGTTTTTTTCACCACGGTATACAGGAAATTATCATGCAGTTTGACTGGAGCGCCATCTGGCCTGCCATTCCACTCTTGCTTGAAGGCGCCAAAATGACCCTGTGGATTTCGGTCCTCGGTCTGGCTGGCGGGTTAGTGATCGGTCTTATCGCCGGTTTCGCCCGCAGCTACGGTGGCTGGATTGCTAACCACATCGCACTGGTTTTCATCGAAGTGATCCGCGGCACACCTATTGTCGTCCAGGTCATGTTTATCTACTTTGCTCTGCCGATGGCCTTCAATGACTTGCGCATTGATCCCTTTAGCGCAGCGGTAGTGACCATTATGATTAACTCTGGCGCCTACATTGCGGAGATTACCCGTGGTGCGGTGTTGTCGATTCATAAAGGCTTCAGCGAAGCGGGTTTAGCGCTGGGTCTGTCCCGACGCGAAACGATTCGCCACGTGATCCTGCCGCTGGCATTACGTCGTATGCTTCCGCCACTGGGCAATCAGTGGATCATCAGCATTAAAGATACCTCCCTGTTTATCGTTATCGGCGTGGCTGAACTGACCCGTCAGGGCCAGGAGATTATTGCCGGTAACTTCCGCGCACTGGAAATCTGGAGCGCCGTTGCGGTGGTCTATCTGATTATCACGCTGCTGCTGAGCTTTGTTCTGCGTCGTCTGGAAAGAAGGATGAAAATCCTGTGATTGAATTTAAAAATGTCTCTAAGCACTTTGGTCCGACCCAGGTGCTGCACAACATCGATTTGAACATCAAACAGGGTGAAGTGGTGGTGATTATCGGGCCGTCTGGCTCCGGTAAATCCACGCTGCTGCGCTGCATCAACAAGCTGGAAGATATCACCAGCGGCGATCTGTTTGTTGACGGGTTAAAAGTCAACGATCCGAAAGTCGATGACCGTCTGATTCGTCAGGAAGCGGGCATGGTGTTCCAGCAGTTTTATCTCTTCCCGCACCTGACGGCGCTGGAAAACGTGATGTTTGGCCCACTGCGCGTTCGCGGAGCCAGCAAAACGGAAGCCGAAAAACTGGCAAAAGATCTGCTGGCGAAGGTGGGTCTGGCCGAGCGTGCGCATCACTACCCTTCCGAGCTGTCCGGTGGACAGCAGCAGCGTGTGGCGATTGCCCGTGCGCTGGCGGTGAAACCTAAAATGATGTTGTTTGATGAGCCAACCTCTGCGCTGGATCCCGAACTCCGTCATGAAGTGTTGAAGGTGATGCAGGATCTGGCGGAAGAAGGGATGACCATGGTCATCGTAACCCACGAAATCGGCTTTGCCGAGAAAGTGGCTTCCCGTCTGATATTCATCGATAAAGGGCGTATAGCCGAAGACGGTAATCCGCAGGATCTGATTGCGAATCCGCCTAGCCCGCGTTTGCAGGAGTTCTTGCAGCACGTCTCCTGACAGCCAAACGCTTCTGAGCCGGGACGCGCAAGCAACCCGGCTTTTTTTCGCCAGATTCCTCTCAAAAACATCCATCCCTCTCCCGCCTTCTATACTTATCATTTTGTTCGGTATTTTATTGTCACCGGAGGACGCCGTGCCGTGGATCTTAGTGTTCCTGTTCTGTCTCTTTTGCGCTCCGGCGCAGGCGGTGACGATTCCTGGTGTCACAACCGGCGCGTCTGCATCTCAGGAAAGTACTCCGCCCCCTGAACCCAACGTTGAACAGAAAAAAGCCGCCTACAGTGCGCTGGCCGACGTGCTGGAAAATGACACATCACGACAAGAGCTGATTGAACAGCTTCGCAAAGTGGCCGCCACGCCGCCCCAGGAGACGGTGCCGGTTATTACCCCACCGGAGGTGGAAGAACAAAAAACGGTGCTGGAAAACGTCACCGACGTGAGTCGCCACTATGGAGAGGCGCTCTCTTCACGATTTGCCCAGCTTTATCGCAACCTGATTGGCTCTCCGCATAAAGCGTTTAATCCGCAGACTTTCTCTAACGCCGCCAGCCACTTTTTCATGCTGGCCGCCAGCGTGTTTGCTTTTTACTGGCTGTTACGCCTGTGCGCCTGGCCGCTCTACCTTAAAATGGGCCGCTGGGGTAGAAAGAAGAATCGCGAGAAAAGCAGCTGGCTGCATCTGCCCCTGATGATTGCCGCCGCGTTTGTGATTGATTTACTGCTTCTGGCGCTGACCCTGTTTGTTGGTCAGATGTTGATAGAGAGTCTTCATGCCGGAAGCAAAACGATCGCCTTCCAGCAAGGGCTCTTCCTGAACGCCTTTGCGCTGATTGAGTTCTTTAAGGCGTTGCTACGGTTGATTTTCTGCCCACGCGTGCCGGATCTACGCCCCTTCACGATCCAGGATGAGAGTGCAAAATACTGGGCCGTGCGCCTGAGTATCCTCAGTGGACTCATCGGCTACGGTCTGATGGTCGCCGTGCCGATTATCTCCAACCAGGTCAACGTACAGATGGGTGCGCTGGCCAACGTGCTGATTATGCTCTGCATTACCGTCTGGGCCTTGTACCTGATCTTCCATAATAAAAGAGCCATTACCGAAAGCCTGTTGCATCTGGCCGATCGCTCGCTCACCTTTTTTAGCTTGTTTATCCGCGCCTTTGCCCTGGTGTGGCACTGGCTGGCGAGCACCTATTTTATTGTGCTCTGTTTCTTCTCCCTGTTTGATCCGGGCAACAGCCTGAAATTTATGATGGGCGCGACTTTCCGTAGTCTGGCCATCATCGGCATTGCCGCGTTTGTCTCCGGCTTGCTCTCCCGCTGGCTCTCCAAAACCATCACCCTTTCGCCGCAGGTTCAGCGCAATTATCCGGAACTGCAAAAGCGGGTGAATGGCTGGATCTCCGTTTCCCTGAAGGTCGCGCGTATTCTGACGGTGTGTGTGGCCATCATGTTGCTGTTGAATGCGTGGGGATTATTTGATTTCTGGAACTGGCTGCATAACGGTGCAGGCGAGAAAACGGTTGATGTCCTGATTCGTATCGCGCTGATTCTGTTCTTCTCGGCCATTGGCTGGACCCTGCTGGCCAGCCTGATTGAAAACCGCCTGGTGTCCGATATTCATGGCCGCCCTCTGCCCAGCGCACGTGCGCGAACGCTGTTAACCCTGTTTCGCAACGCGCTGGCGGTGATTATCAGCACCATTACGATTATGATTTTGCTGTCGGAAATCGGCGTGAACATTGCGCCACTGCTGGCAGGTGCGGGCGCTCTGGGGCTGGCCATCTCATTCGGGTCGCAAACCCTGGTGAAGGATATTATTACCGGTGTGTTTATTCAGTTTGAAAACGGCATGAACACGGGCGATCTGGTCACCATCGGGCCATTAACCGGTACAGTTGAACGTATGTCGATTCGGTCCGTTGGCGTGCGCCAGGACACCGGGGCGTATCACATTATTCCCTGGTCCTCGATCACGACCTTCGCGAACTTCGTGCGTGGCATTGGCTCAGTCGTGGCAAATTACGATGTCGATCGTCATGAGGATGCAGAGAAAGCGAAAAACGCGCTGAGAGCCGCTGTCGAAGAGTTGATGGAGATGGAGGATATACGTGGGCTGGTGATTGGCGAACCGTCGTTTGCGGGCATTGTCGGGCTGACCAATACCGCCTTTACCCTGCGCGTGTCATTCACCACCCAGCCACTCAAACAGTGGACGGTGCGATTTGCACTCGACAGCATGGTGAAAAAACACTTCGATCTGGCCGACGTGCGCGCGCCGGTCCAGACGTATCAGCTATTGCCTGCACCTGCGTCAGGTACACCGCCAGCCCCGCAGGAGCCGACGCTGTAGCTGATTTTCGTGCCGGGTAAGCAGGATGCCTGACCCGGCAAAATTATTTACGCCGTTTGGCGTCGTCCATAAAGGTCCAGCCGATAAAGCGGCTCTGCTTCTGTCCCTGCGCCATCTCTTTTTTGACGACCTTTACCGCGCCCACGCGCGTCAATGCCCGGTACAGCGGCGGCAGATTATCACCGCGAGAAACCAGCGTAGTGAACCACTTCACCTGACGGCCAAACTGCGGGCTCTCTTCGATCATTTTTTCGATAAACGCCACTTCGCCGCCCTCGCACCACAGTTCGTGCTGCTGGCCGCCAAAGTTCAGTGCGCCATCTTCCGCCTGGCCAAGATTACGTCGCTTACGCTCGCTGCCAGCGCGTGCAGCGTCCGCCGAATCGTGGAACGGCGGATTACACATGGTGGCATCGTAAAATTCGTTTTTATGGATAACGCCGCTAAAGATCGCAGAGGCTTCTTTCTGCCGACGCAGACGGATGGCGCGGGTTAATCCAGCATTACCGTTGATAATGGCCTGTGCGCTTGAGAACGCTTCTGAACCGATTTCACTGCCGGTGAAGCGCCAGCCGTATTCTGCTACCCCAATCAGCGGGTAAATGAGGTTTGCGCCGGTTCCAATATCCAGCACGGTCGCGCTCTCAGGCAGCACGCCATCGCGATCTTCCGCTAACAGATCCGCAAGGTGGTGAACATAGTCGGCACGGCCTGGCACTGGCGGACAGAGGAAACCGTCCGGGATGTCCCACTGTGCTACACCGTAATAATGGGCCAGAAGCGCCTTGTTCAGGGCTTTGACTGCCAGAGGATCGGCAAAATTGACCGATGGCTCGCCCGCAGGGGTTTGCACAATATAGTGTTGCAATTCAGGGTGGCTTTGACACAACGCGTTCATGTCATAGCGGCTGCGGTGGCGGTTACGCGGGTGCAATCCCGGCTTTTGGGCAGTCATGGCTTTCTCCTTTTAACAGCGGCGTAAGATACCCTCTGTCGGCGCGACGGTAAATAACTCTCTTCAGCGAGCAATAATCGTACAAAAATCAGTCACCTGTATGTCTATGATCTGTCAGCATTTTGTCAAAAAATGTCGTTCAAAAAATAAGCAGATCATCATCAAATATTTGCGCTAAATCACACTGTGCAACCTTCTAAACTTAATGTGAATCACCCGTTGTCTCTCAGAGGATTGTGATTATGAAAAAGTATCTGACGCTCATTGCTGCTGGCACGCTGGCGACCCTCTCTTTTTCCGCCTGGTCTGTGCAGTCGTTGACGCAAAGCACAGACACCAGTCAGCTCCGCCCTGCCGGAACGGTATCTGCCACTGGCGCGGCTAATCTTGACGATCTCCAGGCTAAGCTGGCGGAAAAAGCGCGTGAAGAAGGCGCAAAAGGGTTTGTCGTGAACTCGGCAAGCGGTGAAAACCGAATGTTCGGGACGGCCACCATTTATAAGTAATCCCCTCTCCAACTGCATCTGCCAACAGATGCAGTGTTTTCCCCGCCTTGACTGTACGCTTTTTGACCCCATATTTATGTTTAACGATCACTTTCTGTGAGGAGGCACCATGGCATCCGGCTGGGCGAATGACGATGCGGTAAACGAACAGATCAACAGTACCATTGAAGATGCTGTTGCGCGCGTAAGAGGCGAATTATCGAAAGGTGAAAGTCTGACAGAATGTGAAGAATGTGGCGATCCCATTCCTGAGGCCCGCCAAAAGGCCGTACCAGGCGTGCGGTTATGCCTGGCCTGCCAGCAGAAGAAAGATTCACATAATGCGTCATATGCAGGATATAATCGCAGAGGTTCTAAAGATAGCCAGCTGCGTTGACTCTTCTTTACCCTTCCTAAAGGCGTCAGGTGATTACTTTACGCTCACGTTTTTTAAGGTATCGCGTAGCAAATCGTGCCCTGACGGGGCGTTGTGTAAAGCGAAGCGGCAAGAACTGTAAAGCGCCGCTTCGAATTTATTAATATTCAATAACTTATTTGTCATTCAATTTTTTTGAGCAATGACGTCAATTCTATTCGATTTTATCTTTCGCTTAAAAGCGTGATCCTTATCACATCGACGGAACATCGTCCCCTTAACAGAATCACCTGCGAGAGATTAATTATGAAAACCATCAAATATGCTGTTGCTGCCCTTGCGCTGACCACACTCTCTTTTGGTGCCTTCGCGGCACAGTCTGTGACGCCAGCTCAGGCACATAACATGAACAAAATCGGCGTAGTCAGTGCAGAAGGTGCAACAACGCTGGATGGTCTTGAAGCCCAGCTGGCTGAGAAAGCCTCTGCTGCCGGCGCAAGCGGTTACACCATTACCTCTGCGAACACCAATAACAAACTGAGTGGTACTGCGGTTATCTATAAATAACCCAAACGAAATTCTGCTCCACGCTCGCGCGACCCTCTGCGAGTGGCTCCACCCTCATTGACCCTGTTGTTGTTACCCTTTGTTTACCCGTCCGCCACTGGACGGGTTTTTTTTGCCTAAAATATCCCTTTAATGCGCGCAAGCCCCGCATCGAACGACGCCGCTTCGCCCGTCGCCACCAGACAACACGCCAGTTGCAGCTGTAACGAATGGGGTATGGGTTCACTTCCCGCAAGGCAACGCTCGATCCAGCGAGCCGTGGTTTCTGCATCTTTTGCCGCAGGCAGCGCAATATCGACGTTCTCCTCACCGCGTTCCAGGATCACCCGCGTTCCCTGTTCATCGATCAGCGTCATCTGCGGGCAGCGCTGCGGGTTAGCGTACGCTTCCCCTTCCGTGCCGTGCATCAATAACCCTTTACCGCCGATATCGGCAAAGAAGGCCGCGACACGCGTGACATACTCCGGATGTGAAACGCTGGAAAGTCGCAGGGCAGAGGCTTCGCCAAACGGCGTCGCCAGTTTCGCCAGCGTGTGCGCGCTGTTGCGCACGCCCATTCGCCAGCGCATATCCAGCTGAGTTTCCAGCGGCGGGCAGAGCGCCCCCACCGGAATAAAGACGGGACGGTCGCCCTCCAGTTTTGCCTGCGCCTGTCCCTCATACAGCGTGGGCGCGATCCCCAACAGTTCAAAGATGGTTGCGGTCAGCACGCGCGTCGGATCGGCGCTGACCCCATGGACCACCACCGGAAAGCCCAGCTTGCTGAGCAATAATGCCAGCAGCGGGGTCAGGTTGGCCTGCTTACGCGCCCCGTTATAGGTCGGGATGACAATGGGCATTGGGCGGCCATCAGGCGGAGTGAGACGCAGGGTCTTCGCCTGCATGGCGTCATAAAAGCCGCGCATTTCAGCTTCGCCTTCCCCTTTGATGCGCAGCGCAATCAGGATGCCGCCCATCTCCAGTTCAGGGACATCGCCGTTGAGCATATGACTGTATAAGGCCCGTGCCGTTTCCTGGTCCAGATCGCGAGCATGATTCTTCCCGCGCCCTACCTCTTTGATAATTTTGCGATAATCCACGACATTTCTCCTGAAGACATCTTGTTAACAATATAGCCCTGAAGAAGTGCTGGCCGATAGTTTTTTGTCGTCGCCTGTCAGACTCCTGTTATCTCAGGAGAAAAAAAAGCTCAAGCGATAATTCAATTATTTCTAATGCCTGCAGAAGATTCTTAACTCAACGCATTCTGATTAAATAACCACCGACAAAGAGTGGCGTTTTATACGTCGAACCCGGGCAGGGTTTTTCAGGAGAAAACAACAGGATTCATTATGAACAAGGTTGCGTTAGGGTTTTTCATCGCGGCAACAGTCGGATGTTCTGCATCTGCGTTTGCAGCAACAAATGGCGAGGGCCAAATTAACTTTACGGGTGAAATCATTGATTCAGCCTGTCAGGTGGTTAATGGCTTAGGCAATCCGCTGAATGTCCCGTTGGGCAAGATTTCGAAAACCGTCTTTACCGGTGCTGGCTCCACCAGCACTATGACCAAATTCGATATTGAATTAAAAGATTGCCCGGAAACGGTCACCTCAGCGGCGATTAATTTCGGTGGCACTCCCGATGCCAATAATAACACCACGCTGGCTTTAACGCCGGATGCTGACGCAGCAACAGGCGTTGCTATTCAGCTTGTTGATTCAGCCCAACACCCCGTCAGCTTGTATACCCCTTCCCAGCAGTATCCTTTAACTGCCGGAAGTACGGTCAATGACCTGGAATTTGGTGCCCGCTATATTCAGACAGAGGCCGCAGTGACTGCCGGTCTGGCGAATTCCGTTTCCACATTCACCGTTATTTACAACTGATATTATCAATTATGCGATATTCCCTTTGTCACAGAGGGAATATCGCTTCGTTATGTTGAGAAATATTTATGCGACACGGTTATTTACTGAGCACACTATTACTGGTAGCCGCCACAGCTCATGCAGGCGTCATCATTAACGGTACGCGTCTCGTTTATCAGGGAGGAAAAAAAGAGTCATCTATCGGTATTTCAAACCCGGACGCCACGGATTACCTGGTGCAATCCTGGGTGGATGCCGGCGGCAAGAATATGCAAAAAGCGCCCTTTCTGATCACTCCACCGTTATTCCGTCTGGACTCAAAAGAAGATAACGTCCTGCGCGTGGTGCGCACCGGCGGTAATCTGCCGGAAGATCGCGAGTCGCTGTTCTGGCTCAATATCAAGGCTATTCCCTCGTCAAAACACGTAGAGGGTGTCAATACGCTGCAAATCGCCATTAACACGCGGATTAAATTAATGTATCGCCCTGAATCGGTGAAAGGAAAACCCGATGAGCAGGGTGATAAGTTGGAATGGCGTATCGACGGGAACGATCTGGTCGTCACGAATCCGACCCCGTTTTATATGAATTTCCAGAGCGTCATGCTGAATGGACACAAAATAGCGAAAGCAACCTGGGCGGTACCTGAAACCGATACCCATTTTGCGCTGCCTGCCCATACGGGCGGAACCCACGTAAGCTGGTCGGTTATCAGCGATTACGGCAGCATCAGCCAGACCTGGACCAAAAGCGTTCATTAATATCATGCCTAATCAAAAGCCCTTTATTCTGCGACTGTTCGCGCTGCTGGCTATTTTTCTGAGCCTGGCCGCGGCGTGCTTTTCTGCACAAGCCAGGGCTGATGATTATTTTAACCCGGCCTTGCTGGACGTGGATAATCCCCAGCAGGCGAAAACCGATCTCACAGTATATGAAAAAGGTCCTGGGCAAGCCCCCGGGAAATATCAGGTCACCATTTTTATTAATAATAATAAAATTGATTCCCGCGACGTCACCTTTACCCTGCAAAAACAGGGCAACGGACAAAGCCAATTACAGCCCTGTTTTAGCCTTGCGCAGTTAAAAAGCCTGGGTATTAAAACAGATACGTTGTCCTCTCGGTCAGGTAATGGGAAATGCGTCGATCTCAGCAAAATCCCGGCGGCTTCAGCCACCTTTAAGGTGAGCAATCAGCAACTTCTTCTGAGCATCCCGCAAACCTTTTTAGGCCAGGTCCCCCGTGGCTACATCGACCCAAAGGAGTTCGATGAAGGGATCACTGCAGGCTTACTGAATTACAGTGCGACCGCCAGCCAAAGCCATGCGCGTCAGGCGGGTTACGACGACAACAGCAGCCAGTACGTTAACCTGCGGCCCGGCTTCAATATCGGCGCATGGCGGGTTCGCAACTACTCCACCTGGAATCGCAGCACCACCGATGGTGAGGAGCAACAGAAATTCTCCTCGGTTTATACCTACGCCCAGCGGGATATCGTGGCGATGAAAAGCGATTTGACCGTGGGGCAAAGCAGCTCCCCGGCGGACGTTTTCGACAGCGTGCCCTACACCGGGGCACAGTTAAATTCCGACAGCGACATGCTGCCGGACAGCGAAAAAGGCTATGCGCCGATCATTCGCGGCACCGCACACAGCAACGCACTGGTAGTGGTTCGCCAGAATGGCTACGTGATTTATCAAAATACCGTCGCCCCCGGAGCCTTCGAAATTAACGATCTTTACCCCACCGGCAGCAGCGGCGATTTGCAGGTCACCGTCAAAGAGACTGACGGCAGCGAACGCCATTTTGTGGTGCCTTACGCCTCGGTTCCCGTACTGCAACGTGAAAAGCATCTGAAATACAACGTGACGGCGGGTCGGTATCGCTCTTACGACAAAGACGTTGAGAAAACGCCGTTTGCGCAGGGCAGCGCCATCTACGGCCTACCCTACGGTTTTACGGCCTATGGCGGGGTGCAACAAAGCAGCCATTACCAGTCGCAGGCGCTTGGCACGGGGAAAAACTTTGGCGATTTAGGCGCCTTTTCCATCGACGTGACCCGCGCGAAAGCGTTGCTGAAAAAGCAACAGGCCAGTAAGGGCCAGTCCTGGCGGGTGCGTTACAGCAAAGATTTCGCCAGAACAGGAACCAATTTCTCGCTGGCGGGCTATCGCTACAACAGCAAAGGCTTCTACACCCTGGAAGACACGATGGAGTCTTACACCCGTGCCAGTGACTGGTCGGCGCCACAGCAGCGCCGCGCACGCACGGAAGCCACCGTTGATCAGACGCTGGGCGACGGCTGGGGCTCGTTCACCTTGAGCCTGGTGAAAGAGACGTACTGGAGTCAGAGCCAGAACATGACCTCCCTGAGCGTCAGTTATAACAATAACTGGCACGGCGTCAGCTACAGCCTGAGTTACAGCATGAATAAAAATACCCAGGACAGTAACGATGACGGTGAATCCGTCTCGAACGATAACCAGTTTGCGCTGAGCGTCTCCGTTCCGCTCGATCGCTGGATGCATAACACCTGGGCAACGTACAACATGAACAACACCAAAGAGGGCACGACGCACAACATAGGTCTTAACGGCACCGCGCTCGCGGAGGAGAACCTGAACTGGAACATTCAGGAAGGGTTGAGCAATACCGGCACCGGCAATTCCACTAGCCTGAACGCCGATTACAAAGGGACCTACGGTGAGGCCAGCGCGGGCGTTAGTCAGGATAAGTATCAGCACACCCTTAACGTCGGTCTTCAGGGAGGCATCGTGGCCCATGCCAACGGCATCACCCTGTCACAACCGCTGGGTGAAACCATCGCCTTAGTAAAAGCGCCGGGCACGCACGGCACGCACATTACCAGCCAGACCGGGGTCGAAACCGATTTCCGTGGCTATACCGTGGTGCCGTTTGTCTCTGCCTATCGCCACAATACGATTGCGCTGGATACCGAAACACTGCCGGACGATGCCGACGTCACCCACGCCGCGCAGATCGTCACTCCGACGCGCGGAGCAGTGGTGCGTGCCAGCTTTAACACCCGCGTGGGCAACAGAGTCTTAATGACGCTCACGCAAAACGGGAAGCCTTTGCCCTTTGGGGCCACGGTGACCACCGACGATAAGGACAGCGAGTTTATCGTCGGCAGTGACGGTCAGACCTACCTCTCTGGTTTGCCACAGCACGGTACGCTCGCCGTCTCGTGGGGCCAGGAAGCCGGCAATCACTGTATCGCTGAATACACGCTAACGGATGAGAAAAGCAAAACAAACATTATTAACGCTGCGGCGCAGTGTCATTAATTCCACGTACAGGCTCATCATGATGCAAATGATCAAACACGCTGTTTTCTTACTGGTGCTGGGCACGGCGGCTCTCTTTATGCCGCATGCGAAAGCGACGTGCACCACGCCCGATATGCCCAAACTGATTAACGTTGCCTCGATTTCGGTGCCCACCACGCTGGCCGTGGGCAGCACGATCCCGGGAACGGAACAGACCGTCCACGTAGCCGGTCACTGCGATGACAGCAACGACAGTGGACTGATGATCGTCTCTTGCTACTACGGAACAGGCTCTGAAATCCCGGGGCTGAAAGGAGTCTATGACTCTGGCGTACCGGGCGTGGGTGTGGCGCTGATGAACGAGCAAGGCCAACGCATCAGCGGTGCAGGTGGGGTTCAGTGCGATTCGCGCGGCACACCGATTGGCTATGTCTCCAGCGACGGGCAATTATCCTTTAACTTTAACGTCACGCTTGAGCTGGTGAAAACCAGCAACGAGGTTAAATCAGGCACCCTGATCCAGTCCCAGACCGAATTTGGGATCGGCGTCTTTGCCCATGAAGGGATAGGCGCACCGAATAATATCTCCTACGCCGGAAACGTGAACGTCCAAATCGTTACCTGTTCCGTCTTACCCCGAAACCTGACGGTCAATCTGGGGGATTTCCCGGTCAGTGATTTTATCGGCGTCGGCATGCTCTCTTCGACGGCGCAGGATTTTAACGTCACGGTCAACTGCAACACCACCGTCCAACCTGAGGTCAAGATCAGCAGTGCCAATGGTTACGAACCCGCCTTTGAAGGGGTCATCAAGCTCACGCCGCAAACCGGCATGGCAACCGGGGTGGGGGTAAGAATGCTGTTCGACGGCAATATCGCCACCTTCGACAACTATGTTCCTACCCAGCGCGAAGCGGCAGCCAACGAGACGCTGGATATCCCCTTCGAGGTGCGGTACGAGCAGATCAGCGATGAAGTTACCCCCGGCCCGGCGAATACCGTCGCCACCATTACCCTTGCCTATAAGTGATCGCCATGAAAAAACTGTTTTTATGCGTTGCCCTTGGCCTGATATCGCAGGCGTATGCAGATGACATTCAGGTGCAAATGACAGGCAATATTTACGCCAATACCTGCATCGTGGACAGCGCCAGCAAAAATCTCACCGTTGATTTGGGCCAGGCGGCGTCCAGTCAATTTAAAGATGTTGGCGACACGGGAGATTGGAAAACCTTTTCACTGACGGTGACGCATTGTCCACGTACCGTCACGCTGGCAAACGCGTATTTTTACGGTCAGGCGGACAGCGCGCACCCGACCAAATTTGCCAATACCGGCAGCGCGAAAGGACTGGCGCTGGAGCTTGCCGATCGCCAGGACAACATTCTTATCGCCCCGCAGGCAAGCTTTAACGTACTGGTGAACCAGAACGATCACACGGCCACCTTTCCGCTCTCAGCCCGCTATTACGCCACCTCAATGCCCATCAGCGCCGGGACATTCAGCAGCGTGGTGTCAGTGACATTTACTTACCAGTAGGACCGCGCCTCTTAGCATGGACGCTTTTTTTACGCCCGGCGGTGAGTGTTGCCGGGCGTTTTTTTACCGCCGGCACGTCCGGCCGTTCTATCGGAAACACCGGTAACGCGTTGAGCAAGCGTTGACCATAGTTTTTGGTCAGCAGTCGTTTATCATAAATGACCACTTCGCCCCAGCAGCCGTGGCTACGAATCAGACGCCCGACCTGTTGAATCAGATTAAACGAAGCCGCAGGCAGGCTTTGCACCTCAAACGGGTAACGGTTCAGGCTCTTCAGCCACTCCCCTTCGGTGACCACTACCGGGCTGTCGATAGGCGGAAAAGCAATTTTGTGAATATGGACCTGGGTCAGGTAATCCCCTTTCAAATCCAGGCCTTCCGCAAAGGATTGCAGCCCCACCAGCACGCTACGCTCACCGTTATCGATGCGTTTACGGTGCGTTTCCACCAGCCGGTAACGGGGTTGATCCCCCTGCACCAGCAGTAACAGCCGCAAATCCGTGACATAGGTTAAAAACAGCTGCATCGCGCGACCGCTGGCAAAAAGGACCAACATGCCGGAATGTTTTTTGCTCTCGACCTGCTCGCGGAAATAGGCAGCCATTTCAGCAATATGTTGCTCTTCATGCTCCATCAGCGGCTCGTGCTGCATGTTGGGGATCACCAGTTTCCCCTGTTCACAGTGGTTGAACGGTGAATCGAGCGAAACGAAGCGGTCTCCGGCTTTTTCTTTCAGGCCACTCATCTCCTGTAAACGGGAGAAACTGTTCAGCGAGCGGAGCGTTGCCGAGGTCACCACCACGTGCGGCACGCTGCGCCAGATCAGTTTCTCAAGCTGATCGCTGACGCGAATCCCCACGCAGTGGAAGAAAAGATGAACCTGACCGTCTTTCACGTCCCGTGTCGCCCATTTGGTGACCGGCGCGCCGGAGGCTTGCGCCAGGGAGGCCAGCCGCCAGAGTTTGCTCTGGCTTTCGAACATGCTTAAGGCGCGGTTCATTTGCAGCAGCACCCGATGCACGCGGACCACATCGTGGGTACCGGTTTTCTCGCTCAGGTCGTTGAGAAACATTTCCGCCAGCCCGCGCAGCTTTTCAAGGTGCTTTGCCAGCTGCTTGCAGATGTCCATGATCTCATCCGGCAACTCTCCCATCGCAAAGCGGTGTTCTGCCTCCTGCGTCGGGGGGAGATAGAGATCGAGAATGGCGTTAAGAGAGGCAATGAGCGCGTAGACTTCCTCGCAATGCTCGCTCAGCCGTTCCGGCACGGCCAGCGGAGGGGTCGTTTTGGGCCGAAATTGCTCCATGCAGGTGGCAATCAGCTTGCAAAAGAGATCGAGCTGCAGACGAAACCAGGGCGCGGTGATCTCCGCGCTCATTTCCAGCGCATCCCGCGCCACGTCCGGGAGGTGGTGCCCTTCATCCAGCACCAGCAATAAATTTTTAGGCTCCGGCAGGACCGATTCGCTCTCCAGCGCCGCCATGACCAGGGCGTGATTCGCCACTACCACTTCGGCTTCCTGAATTTCCCGTCGGGCGACAAAGAAAGGACATTCCCGATAATAGTGACAGTTACGGTTCAGACAGCTGGCTTTATCGGTGCTCAGACGACGCCACAAATCGTCACCGATCGGCTTATCAGTATGATCGCGTAGGCCGTCCCATTTATAGCCGTCGAGATCACCCTTCAGTCTGGCGCACAGCTCCTGCTCCGCTTTGTTGTTCGGCGTGAGATCGTCATCGAGAAACGCGAGCAGATCCTGCTGCGTCGCCTCGCTGCTGGCCAGCCCCGCCAGGTTACGCGGACAGACATAACGCCCACGGCCAAAGGCCGCGGTAAATCGCAGTTCAGGGATGATTTTGCGAAGCAGCGGTAAATCTTTGCTGTAGATCTGATCCTGAAGCGCCACGTTAGCGGTGCTGATGACCAGCGTTTTTTGTTCTTCGCGGGCAATCGCAATGCCGGGTATCAGATACGAGAGGGTTTTCCCGACGCCGGTGGGGGCTTCAATCGCCAGATGCCGCCCCTCATCCCCGGCCAGCGTTTTCGCCACATCAGCAATCATCTGCCGTTGGGGTGCGCGGGGGATAAAGTCGGGGATCTGTTGTTGCAACGCCTTATACCAGGCGGCAATTTGCGCTTTGAGCGCAGCGGTTAAAGCCATCGGGGAACCTGAAATACTGTATAAACAGCCACTATTGTGGCACTTAATTTTCTTTGCCGCAAAAAGAAAAACCCGGCTTTACGGCCGGGCTTCCAGATTACTGCATTACTGCGCGCTGGCAGGTTTACGCGGACGGCGTCGGCGTTGGCCTTCACCTGCGGGTTTGGCATCACCGCTGCGCCATGGGTTTTCCCCGGCGGGTTTCGCCTCGCCCGTACGACGCGGAGGTTTGCCCGATGATTTAGGCGCGCCGCCGTCGGTACGACGGGGTTGCTGGCTACGGCCACCGGCGCCTTGTCCACGACCGCCGCCGCCACGCTGCTGACGACCATTCTGGATAGGATCGGCTTTGATGGACTGGTCAACTTCGTAACCCGCCAGTGCAATGCGCGGGATCTCTTTCTTGAGTAGTCGCTCAATGTCGTGCAGCAGTTTGTGTTCATCAACGCACACCAGAGACAGGGCTTCGCCCGTCGCCGCGGCACGACCGGTTCGACCGATACGGTGAACGTAGTCTTCCGGCACGTTTGGCAACTCATAGTTCACCACGTGCGGCAGCTCTTCAATGTCCAGACCGCGCGCGGCGATATCGGTCGCCACCAGCACACGAATGTCGCCGGATTTAAAATCGGCTAATGCACGCGTACGTGCCCCCTGGCTCTTGTTACCGTGGATAGCGGCGCTGCGAATACCGTCTTTGTTCAGCTGTTCTGCCAGATGGTTCGCGCCGTGTTTGGTACGGGTAAAGACCAGCACCTGCTGCCAGTTTCCTTCACCGATCATCTGGGACAGCAGTTCCCGCTTGCGTTTCTTATCCACGAAGTGCACATGCTGCGTTACCTGCTCAGAGGCGGTGTTACGGCGGGCGACTTCGATTTCCAGCGGGTTATGAAGCAGTTTTTCTGCCAGGCCTTTGATCTCATCTGAGAAGGTCGCGGAGAACAACAGGTTCTGGCGGCGAGCAGGCAGTTTTGCCAGCACGCGACGAATATCATGGATAAAGCCCATATCGAGCATACGGTCAGCTTCATCCAGCACTAAGATCTCAACCTGGTCCAGCTTGACGGCATTCTGGTGTTCCAGATCCAGCAAACGGCCTGGCGTGGCGACTAAAACGTCGACGCCGCTGCGCAGTTTCATCATTTGCGGGTTGATGCTCACGCCGCCAAATACCACCAGCGAACGGATATCAAGGTAACGGCTGTATTCACGCACGTTTTCGCCAATCTGGGCGGCCAGTTCACGGGTAGGCGTCAGGATCAGGGCACGTACCGGGCGGCGACCTTTTGCATGAGGATTGTTCTGCACCAGACGCTGCAGCAGCGGCAGGGTAAAGCCTGCGGTTTTACCGGTGCCGGTCTGGGCACTGGCCATCAGGTCACGGCCTTCCAGTACAGCAGGGATCGCCTGCTGCTGAATAGGGGTAGGCTCGAGGTAGCCCTGCTCTGCGACGGCGCGCAGAATTTCCGGGTTCAGGCCAAGGGTATCAAAAGACATAAAAACTCCGAACCGCCCCGACCGTCACAGGTGTAGTTTTCAGGGAGATAAGACGAAAAGAGTAGGACAAAAACCACAATGTCACGAAGCTGCCGAGTGTAGCAGATTTTGTGACGTGGCGCATAAAATATCCCGTCAGGCGATTTCACCAAAATATTTCCCCATCAGGTATTCACCGTCCGCGACTGGACAAGGTGAAAAAACAGTCATAATCTTAATCAATCGATTGACTAATTTTTTGACGAGCCATGAATACCATCCCGACAACCGTGAAAGGTGAACACGCAAAAAACCAGCTGATTGCCGCGGGTCTCGCCCAGTTCGGTGAGTATGGTCTGCACGCCACCACCCGTGATATCGCAGCACTGGCCGGACAGAACATCGCCGCGATCACCTACTATTTTGGTTCCAAAGAAGATTTGTATCTGGCCTGCGCCCAGTGGATTGCGGACTTTATCGGCGGACATTTTCGCGCCCAGGTGGAATCTGCCACGGCGCTTCTTGACCAGCCAGCCCCCGATCGCGCGGCGATCCGCACGCTGATTCTGGAGGCTTGTCACAATATGATTCGCCTGCTGACGCATGACGATACGCTGAATCTCAGTAAGTTTATCTCGCGCGAACAGCTTGCCCCCACGGCGGCCTATCAGCGGGTACACGATCAGGTCATCTCCCCTATGCATACGCACCTGACCCGGTTGATCGCCGCCTACACCGGACGCGATGCCAACGATACCGAGACCATTTTGCATACCCATGCCCTGCTGGGTGAAATCCTCGCCTTTCGACTGGGACGAGAAACCATCTTGCTACGCACGGGCTGGACTGAATTTGATGAGGATAAAGCTGCGCAGATTAGCCAGGTCATTACCTGTCACCTGGATTTCATCCTGCAAGGTTTAACGCTAAGGAGCCTGGAGTCATGAAAAAACCTGTCGTCGCCATATTGGCGGTGGTTGTTTTAATAGCAGCCGGTGTCGGTGGCTGGCTGTGGTATCAGAGTCATCAGGATCGCGGGCTAACGCTTTACGGCAACGTCGATATTCGAACGGTAAACATGAGTTTCCGGGTGGGAGGACGCCTGGCGTCCCTGACGGTGGACGAAGGCGATGCCATTAAGGCTGGACAGGTACTGGGGATGCTGGACAAAGCTCCCTATGAAAATGCCCTGATGCAGGCGAAAGCCGGCGTGTCCGTTGCCCAGGCGCAGTATGACCTTGTGGTCGCGGGCTACCGTGATGAAGAGATTGCCCAGGCCGCCGCCGCGGTTAAACAGGCGAAGGCCGCCTATGACTACGCGCAGAACTTCTATGCCCGCCAGCAGGGGCTGTGGAAAAGCCGGACGATCTCTGCGAACGATCTGGAAAACGCACGTTCGTCCCGCGATCAGGCGCAGGCAACCCTGAAATCGGCACAGGACAAACTGAGCCAGTACCAGACGGGTAACCGTCCTCAGGATATCGAGCAGGCGAAAGCGAGCCTGGAACAGGCACAGGCCCAGCTGGCGCAGGCGGAACTGGATCTGCGTGATACCACGCTGGTCGCGCCGTCTGACGGCACGCTGATGACCCGGGCCGTGGAACCGGGGAGCATGGTCAGTGCGGGCAGCACGGTGCTGACGCTCTCCCTCACCCGTCCGGTCTGGGTGCGGGCCTACATTGATGAACCCAATTTGCATCAGGCGCAGCCGGGTCGCCAGCTGCTGCTGTACACCGATGGCCGTCCGGATAAACCTTATCATGGCAAGGTTGGCTTCGTTTCGCCTACGGCTGAATTCACCCCTAAAACCGTCGAGACCCCGGATCTGCGAACCGACCTCGTGTATCGCCTGCGCATTATTGTGACCGACGCCGACGATGCCTTACGCCAGGGGATGCCGGTTACCGTGGCCTTTGACGACGGGCAACGACATGAATGATGCGGTTATCCAGCTTCACGATCTGGTCAAACGCTTTCCGGGCATGGAGAAGCCCGCCGTCGCGCCGCTAAACTGTACCATTCACAAAGGGTACGTGACGGGCTTAGTCGGTCCGGATGGCGCAGGGAAAACCACGCTGATGCGCATGCTCGCCGGGCTGTTGAAACCGGACGGCGGAAGCGCGAGCGTGCTTGGCCTGGACCCGATTAACGATGACAGTGCCCTGCACGCCAGGCTGGGTTACATGCCGCAAAAATTCGGCTTATACGAAGACTTGACGGTCATGGAGAACCTGAACCTGTACGCCGATTTGCGCAGCGTAACAGGGGATACGCGGCAGAAAACCTTCGCGCGCCTGCTGGAATTCACCTCGCTTGGTCCCTTCACCAACCGTCTGGCAGGCAAACTGTCGGGCGGGATGAAGCAAAAGCTGGGGCTGGCCTGCACCCTGGTGGGTGAACCGAACGTTCTGCTGCTTGATGAGCCGGGCGTGGGCGTCGACCCCATTTCCCGTCGCGAACTGTGGCAGATGGTGCATGAACTGGCGGGCGACGGCATGCTGATTCTTTGGAGCACCTCTTACCTGGACGAAGCGGAACAGTGTCGGGATGTGCTGTTAATGAATGAGGGCGAACTGCTCTATCAGGGCGAACCGACCCGGCTGACACAGACCATGGCCGGACGCAGTCTCCTGCTCCGCAGCCCGGACGAATCTAACCGTAAGCTGCTGCAACGGGTGCTGAAATTACCTCAGGTGAGCGATGGCATGATTCAGGGGCGTTCGGTACGCGTCATCCTCAAAAAAGAGGCGACGCCGGACGATGTTCGTCACGCCCAGGGCATGCCGCAGGTGGATATCGTGGAAACCGCCCCCCGTTTTGAAGATGCCTTTATCGATCTGCTCGGGGGGGCGGGAACGTCTGAATCCCCGCTGGGGGCCATTTTACACACCGTGGAAGGCACGCCGGGGGAGACGGTCATTGAGGCGAAATCGCTGACTAAGAAATTTGGTGATTTTGCGGCGACGGATAACGTCGACTTTGCCGTGAAGCGCGGCGAGATCTTCGGCCTGCTTGGCCCAAACGGGGCCGGAAAATCAACCACCTTTAAGATGATGTGCGGGCTTCTGGTTCCCACCTCGGGCAGTGCGCTGGTGCTGAACATGGACCTTAAAGTGAGTTCCGGCAAGGCGCGCCAGCATCTGGGCTATATGGCGCAGAAATTTTCGCTGTACGGGAATCTGACCGTGGAGCAGAACCTGCGCTTTTTCTCTGGCGTGTACGGTCTGCGTGGTCAGGCACAGCGTGAAAAAATCGGCCGCATGAGCGAAGCCTTTGGCCTGACGCCGATTGCCTCGCACGCCACGGATGAACTTCCGCTGGGCTTTAAGCAGCGTCTGGCGCTGGCCTGCTCGCTGATGCACGAACCCGATATTCTGTTCCTTGATGAACCGACCTCCGGCGTCGACCCCCTCACCCGCCGGGAGTTCTGGCTGCATATCAACAGCATGGTGGAGAAAGGCGTGACGGTGATGGTGACCACCCACTTTATGGATGAGGCGGAATACTGCGACCGTATTGGGCTGGTGTATCGCGGAAAGCTGATTGCCCACGGAACGCCGGACGATTTAAAAGCGCAGGCCGCCGATGAGGAACAGCCCGATCCCACCATGGAGCAGGCGTTTATTACCCTGATTAACAACTGGGATAAGGAGCATGCTAATGCGCATTAACGCGCTCTCCTGGCGCCGCGTGCGCGCCCTGTGTGTAAAAGAGACGCGGCAGATTGTCCGCGATCCGAGTAGCTGGCTGATTGCGGTGGTCATCCCCCTGCTTCTGCTGTTTATTTTTGGGTATGGCATTAACCTCGACTCCAGCAAACTGCGCGTCGGCATTTTACTGGAACAGCAGAGCGAAGAAGCGCTCGACTTTACCCATGCCATGACCGGTTCGCCCTATATTGATGCGACCATCAGCGATAACCGTCAGGCGTTGATTCAAAAGATGCAGGCCGGAAAGATCCGCGGAATGGTGGTTATCCCGGTAGATTTCGCGGCGAATATGGCCCGTCCGCAAGCCGATGCGCCCATCCAGGTGATCACGGACGGCAGCGAGCCGAACACCGCCAACTTTGTACAGGGATATGTCGAAGGGATCTGGCAGCTATGGCAAATGCAGCGCGCCGAGGATCGGGGTGAAACCTTTACCCCTTTAATTGACGTGCAGACGCGTTACTGGTTTAACCCGGCTGCGATCAGCCAGCATTTTATTATACCCGGCGCAGTGACCATCATCATGACGGTGATCGGCGCGATCCTCACCTCGCTGGTGATCGCCCGTGAGTGGGAGCGCGGCACCATGGAGGCGCTGCTCTCCACTGAAGTCACCCGCGTGGAGTTACTGCTGTGCAAACTCATCCCCTATTACTTCCTCGGGATGCTGGCGATGCTGCTTTGTATGCTGGTGTCAGTGTTTATTCTCGGGGTGCCTTACCGTGGCTCCTTGCTGCTGCTCTTCCTGATTACCAGCCTGTTTTTACTCAGCACGCTGGGGATGGGGTTACTGATTTCCACCATCACCCGCAACCAGTTTAATGCGGCACAGGTGGCGCTGAATGCGGCTTTCCTGCCGTCGATTATGCTGTCAGGCTTTATCTTCCAGATAGACAGTATGCCTGCCGTCATCCGCGCGGTCACGTACATCATTCCGGCCCGCTATTTTGTCAGCACCCTGCAAAGCCTGTTTCTGGCAGGCAACATTCCGGTGGTACTGATCGTCAATATTTTGTTCCTGATGGCGTCGGCGGTGATGTTTATCGGCCTGACCTGGATGAAAACCAAAAGGCGGCTGGATTAAGGAGAGGGTATGTTTTATCGCTTATGGACATTGATTCGTAAAGAGTTGCAGTCGCTGCTGCGCGAGCCACAGACCCGCGCCATCCTGATTTTACCGGTGCTGATCCAGGTACTGCTCTTTCCGTTTGCCGCTACGCTGGAGGTGACCAACGCCACCATCGCCATTTACAACGAAGATTCTGGCAAACATTCGGTCGAGCTGACCCAGCGTTTTGCCCGCGCCAAAGCCTTTACGCATGTATTACTGCTGAAGAGCCCGCAGGAAATACAGCCCACCATCGATACACAAAAGGCCCTGCTGCTGGTGCGCTTCCCTGCCGACTTCTCGCGAAACCTGGATACCGCCCAGACCGCTCCCATGCAGCTTATTCTGGATGGACGTAACTCGAACAGCGCGCAGATTGCGGCGAACTATTTACAACAGGTCGTGAAGGATTATCAGCAGGAGCTGATTCAGGGCCAGCCGAAACCGAACAACAGCAAGCTGGTGGTGCGCAACTGGTATAACCCGAATCTGGACTACAAATGGTTCGTGGTGCCTTCACTTATCGCCATGATCACCACCATCGGGGTGATGATTGTCACCTCCCTGTCGGTGGCCCGTGAACGCGAACAGGGAACGCTGGATCAGCTGTTAGTCTCGCCGCTGGCGACCTGGCAGATTTTCGTCGGTAAAGCCGTGCCCGCACTTATCGTGGCGACGTTCCAGGCCACCCTGGTTCTGGGGATTGGCATCTGGGCGTATCACATTCCGTTTGCCGGATCGCTGGCGCTGTTTTACTTCACTATGGTGATTTACGGGTTGTCGCTGGTCGGGTTTGGCCTGCTGATTTCAGCCCTGTGCTCAACGCAGCAGCAGGCATTCATTGGGGTGTTTGTCTTTATGATGCCGGCGATTTTACTCTCCGGGTATGTGTCGCCGGTGGAGAATATGCCCGTCTGGTTGCAGAATCTGACCTGGGTGAACCCGATACGGCACTTCACCGATATCACTAAGCAAATTTATCTGAAAGATGCGAGTCTGGATATTGTCTGGGGAAGTTTGTGGCCGCTAATGGTGATAGCGGCCACGACGGGGTCAGTGGCGTACGCGATGTTTAGACGCAATATTGCGTAGCTTTTTCTCTTTGGTCAGTAATGAGACCACCGCTGGCCCTGCAAGGATTGCCAGACCCGCCAGGGCCAGCAAAATGTTGTTTTGTAATACACGCGACAGCAACCACAGCACAATCATGGCCGCCCCAAAGTACCAGGTGGTGGTCAGCTCTTCGAGCACGTCACCCACCTCACGCCAGCGTTCCTCATGGTGACGCTGTAAAAAGAGCATCGACAGTACGGTCACGCCGTACAGGACGCATAAACCCAGACCGACACGCACCAGCGCCCCGCTCATCCAGCCCATCACCAGTATGGCCACGACCAGTAAATGCAACATAATCTGCCAGCAACTTAAACCGGTTGCGACACGAACACGTTGTTGCCACTTCATGGCTTCTCTCCTGAAGGATATTTCTCTGCAAGTTCAGACTACCGCACTTTACGGAAAATTCCGTAACACCGCACCTTTTTGTGACGACGACTACACTTTATTTTCATCAGGATAGACATGCGGGAAGGAACTTATGACTCAAAAAAATCGGCATTTCTCGCTTAAAGTGCTGACCATTAACACACACAAAGGCTTTACGGCGTTTAATCGCCGCTTCATTTTACCCGAACTGCGTGACGCGGTGCGCACCGTCAGCGCGGATATCGTCTGCCTGCAAGAGGTGATGGGCGCCCACGAAGTGCATCCGATGCATGTCGAGAACTGGCCGGATCAGACCCACTACGAATTCCTGGCTGATACCATGTGGAGCGATTACGCCTACGGGCGCAATGCGGTCTATCCGGAAGGGCATCATGGCAATGCAGTACTGTCGCGCTTTCCTATTGAACATTATGAGAACCATGATGTGTCTGTCGGGGAAAGTGAAAAACGCGGGCTGCTGTACTGCCGCGTCCGCCCGCCCGACCTGGCGTTCCCGGTGCATATCGGCTGCGTTCACCTGGGCCTGCGTGAAGCGCATCGTCAGGCCCAGCTGCATATGATGGCAAACTGGGCGAACGCCTTACCGGAGGGCGAACCGGTGGTGCTGGCGGGGGATTTTAACGACTGGCGGCAACGTGCCAACCACACGCTAAAATCCCAGGCAGGCTTAGAAGAAATTTTCACACGCGCCCACGGCAGGCCAGCGCGCACCTTCCCGGTGAGTCTTCCCCTGCTTCGCCTCGACCGGATTTACGTGAAAAACGCACACGCCAGCAGCCCTACAGCGCTGGCGCTGCGTAACTGGCGCCATTTGTCTGACCATGCCCCGTTAAGTGCGGAGATTCACTTATGAAATGTTCATGGCAAGAAGGAAATCGAATTACGCTGCTGGAAAACGGCGATAACTTTTATCCGGCCGTGTTTGCCGCCATCGACCGTGCGCAAAGCAGAATCATCCTTGAAACCTTTATCTGGTTCGAAGATGAGGTAGGCAATAAGCTGCATGCAACCTTACTGCGCGCCGCCCAGCGTGGCATCAAGATCGAAGTGTTGCTTGATGGCTACGGCTCGCCGGATCTCAGCGATAATTTTGTTAACGAATTGACCGCAGCGGGAGTGGTATTCCGCTATTACGATCCTCGCCCGCGCCTGATGGGGATGCGCACCAACGTGTTTCGTCGTATGCACCGTAAAATCGTGGTGATCGACGATACAATTGCCTTTGTCGGGGGCATTAACTATTCCGCTGAGCATATGTCCGATTACGGTCCCGAGGCGAAACAGGACTATGCCGTTCAGGTTGAAGGCCCGGTGGTTCTGGACATTCTGCAGTTCGAACTGGAAAACCTGCCGGGCCACGCTTCGGCGCGTCGCTGGTGGAAACGCCGCCACCGTCCGGAGGAGAACCGCACGCCCGGTGAAGCGCAGGCACTGTTTGTCTGGCGTGACAACGAAGAGCACCGGGATGATATTGAACGCCATTACCTCAAGATGCTGGCAAATGCGAAGCGCGAAGTAATTATTGCTAACGCCTATTTCTTCCCGGGCTATCGATTACTGCATGCCATGCGTAACGCCGCACGTCGCGGCGTGCGGGTGAAGCTGATTGTTCAGGGAGAGCCGGATATGCCGATTGTCACCGTCGGGGCCCGTCTGCTGTACGATTATCTGGTCAAAGGGGGTGTACAAATCTACGAATACCGCCGTCGGCCGCTGCACGGAAAAGTGGCCCTGATGGACGATCACTGGACCACGGTCGGCTCCAGTAACCTTGACCCGCTGAGTCTGTCGCTCAATCTGGAGGCTAACCTGATCATCCATGACCGCGCATTCAACCAGACGTTACGCGACAATCTGAACGCGATCATCGCCAATGACTGTGTGCGTGTGGATGACTCTATGGTCCCTAAACGCACCTGGTGGAATCTGGGCAAAAGTATTGTGGTGTTCCATTTCCTGCGTCACTTCCCCGCGCTGGTCGGCTGGTTGCCGGCCCATACGCCGAAACTGGCGCAGGTGCCTGCCCCGGTGCAGCCCGAGATGGAGACCCAGGATCGCGTTGAAGCCGAAAGCACAGGAGCGAAACCCTGATGAGTCATTCACATCCGCGCTGGCGGTTGATTAAAAAAATCCTTACCTGGGTCTTTTTCATTGCGGTTGCCGTGCTGTTGGTGGTTTACGCGCAGAAGATCGACTGGGAAGAGGTGTGGAAAGTGATCCGCAACTATGACCGTGTCGCGCTCCTGAGCGCAGTCGGGCTGGTGATTCTGAGCTATCTCATTTATGGCTGTTATGATCTGCTGGGCCGGGCCTACTGCGGGCATAAGCTGGCGAAACGCCAGGTGATGCTGGTGTCGTTTATCTGCTACGCCTTCAACTTGACGCTCAGCACCTGGGTCGGCGGCATTGGCATGCGTTACCGCCTATACTCCCGCCTTGGGCTGCCGGGCAGTACCATCACGCGCATTTTCTCTTTGAGTATCACCACGAACTGGCTGGGCTATATCCTGCTGGGCGGGGTCATTTTTACCATCGGCGTGGTCCAGTTACCGGCTCACTGGTACATTGATGAGTCGACGCTGCGCATTCTGGGGATTGTTCTGCTGCTGATGATTGCAGCCTATCTGTGGGCATGTGCGTTTGCCAAACGCCGTCATATGACGATTAAAGGGCAAAAGCTGGTGTTGCCGACGTGGAAGTTTGCCCTGCTTCAGATGGTGATTTCGAGCGCAAACTGGATGGTGATGGGGGCTATCGTCTGGCTGTTGATTGGCGAAGAGGTGAACTATTTCTTCGTGCTGGGCGTTCTGCTGGTGAGCAGTATCGCCGGGGTGATTGTCCATATTCCTGCGGGGATCGGCGTGCTGGAGGCGGTGTTTATCGCGCTGCTTGCCGGGGAACACGTTACCCATGGCACCATCATTGCGGCACTGCTTGCCTATCGCATGCTGTATTACTTCCTGCCTCTGGCGTTGGCAACGGTGGGCTATCTGATTCTGGAAAGTCGGGCGAAGAAGCTGCGGGCGAAAAACGAAAAGGCGATGGCAAAATAGTGGGACTGGGTGCGGTCTGGTGCCCTCACCCTAACCCTCTCCCACGGGGAGAGGGAACGTGATGGGTGCAGTCTGGTGCCCTCACCCTGACCCTCTCCCACGGGGAGAGGGGATTTAATGGGTGCGCTCTGGTGCTCTCACCCTGACCTCTCCTAAGGGGAGAGGGGATTTGATGAGTGCGGTCTGGTGACCTTACCCTAACCCTCTCCCACGGGGAGAGGGAACTGGTTGGGTGCGGTTTGATGCGCTTACCCGGCAAAACAAACTTAACGGCGGTTACCCATAATGCGTAACAGCATCAGGAACAGGTTAATAAAGTCCAGATACAGCGTTAACGCGCCCAGAATGGAGTATTTACGCAGGGTAGAGGTATCACTTACGTCAATCTGTTCGCCAATGTTCTTCAGCTTTTGTGTGTCGTAAGCCGTTAAACCCACGAAGACAATAACCCCGATATAGGTCACGGCCCACATCAGCGCTTCGCTTTTCAGCCACATGTTGACCAGCGACGCCAGCACGATACCAATCAGCGCCATAAACAGCATGCTGCCCATACCGCTCAGGTCACGTTTTGTGGTGTAGCCGTACAAACTCATCGCCCCGAACATGCCACCGGCCACCACAAAGGTGCTGGCGATTGACGAGTAGGTATAGACGATGAAAATACTGGAAAGCGTCAGGCCGGTAAGCGCCGAGTAGAGCATAAATAACGTCGTCGCCATCCCTGCACTCAGCTTATGTACCAGGCCTGAGAGCACAAATACCAGCGCCAGCTGAGCAATAATCAGCCCGAAAAAGGTGATTTTGCTGGAAAAGATAAACATCATCAGATCAGGCGTGTTCGCCGCATACCAGGCAATAAACGCGGTAAGCAGCAGGCCGACTGTCATCCAGCCATACACCTGAGCCATATAGGTCTGCAACCCGGCACGGGATTGCACGATAGAATCGGAACGCGGAAATCGGTCCATGATAACTCCTGAATTAAGTGGGAATACCCTGTAAGATTAACACATTCCCGACAGAACGATTACCAGCGTCGGGCGGCCTCTTTGTCGCTATCACGCGACTCAACCCAGCGCTCCCCTTCCGGCGTCGCTTCGCGTTTCCAGAACGGTGCGCGGGTCTTGAGATAATCCATAATAAATTCACCCGCCTCGAAAGCACTTCCGCGATGGGCGCTGGTCACGCCAACAAACACGATCTCTTCCCCTGGCCACATCTCACCGATGCGGTGAATGACCGTGACGCGCCCCAGCGGCCAGCGGCCACGCGCCTCTTCTACAATCTGCGCAAGCGATCGTTCGGTCATGCCGGGATAATGCTCCAGGGTTAACGCTTTGACGCTTTCCCCCAGGTTGTGATTGCGGACTTTGCCAGTAAACGTCACCACGGCGCCGTCTTCATCACGCGCGGCAAGCCAGGTGTATTCGGTCCCGACGTTGAAACGTTCAGTTCCGACAACAATGCGCGTCTCAGCCATGCTTAACCCCCTGTTACCGGTGGGAAAAAGGCCACTTCATCGCCCGCTTTAACCGGATGTTCGAAATCGACCAGCGTCTGGTTGACGGCAGCTAACAATTTGCCCTCCTCCAGAGCAAGCGCCCAGCGATCGCTTTGGGCGGCCAGATGCGCACGCAGCGCTTCCACGTTGTCAAAGGTACCGTCCAGCGTCAGGCTGTCGGTGCTGATCAGTTCGCGAACCTGGGCAAAAAAGAGCACCTTAATCATGACTGTCCGCCTTAAAATCGCCTGATTTACCGCCGCTTTTCGTCAGCAGACGAACCGGGCCAATCACCATATCTTTCTGCACGGCTTTACACATGTCATAAATGGTCAGCGCCGCCACGGACGCCGCGGTGAGGGCTTCCATTTCAACGCCCGTCTTGCCGGTTAAACGACACAGCGCTTCAACGCGCACCCGGTGGTGTTCCGGCTGCGCCTGCAAATTCACTTCCACTTTGCTGAGCATCAGCGGATGGCACAGCGGGATGAGATCCCACGTCCGTTTAGCTGCCTGAATACCGGCGATACGCGCGGTAGCAAAGACATCGCCTTTATGATGGCTGCCGTTGATAATCATCGCCAGCGTTTCAGGATGCATCGTGATAAAAGCTTCGGCACGGGCTTCCCGCACCGTTTCGGCCTTGGCGGAAACATCCACCATATGGGCTTCGCCCGCAGCGTTAATATGGGTCAGTTGTGACATAGCTTATTTCTTTAAATGGGGATGAAAGTTACACGGGCGGGTTCGGGCATCAAGCTGCGGGGCAATAATGTTTTCCCACGCTGTCCGGCAGGCTTTGGTCGAACCGGGCATGGCAAATATCAGCGTCTTGTTCGCCAGACCGGCAACGGCGCGCGACTGCAGCGTCGAGGTGCCAATCTCCTCAAAAGAGAGCATGCGGAACACTTCGCCAAACCCTTCAACTTCGCGGTCAAACAGCGGCAGCAGCGCTTCCGGAACCTGATCGCCTGCGGTAAAACCGGTGCCGCCGGTGATTAAGACGACCTGCACCTCTTCGCTGGCAATCCATTGTGATACCTGTGCGCGGATCGCGTAGCGGTTTTCTTTCACAATGGTCTTATCGACAACCTGATGCCCTGCTTCATGCGCCGCATCGCGCAGCCAGTGGCCCGAGGTATCATCCTCTTCCCCACGGCGTTCAGAAACGGTAAGAATTGCAATGCGTACCGGAATAAAGTCTGCACTGACCTGACTCATCTTATGATTCCTTCTTAAGCCTGATTACCCGCCAATATAGGACAGGTTTTGAGTAATACCGGTGTTGCCCTGATGCAGGAAGTGGGTCTGTTTTTTATGCATCAATGCCGCAGAAATCCGCGCTTCGAGGGCGTTTTGTTGAGCATCATCTTCCAGCAGATCGCGAAGATCCACGCCGCCGTCACCAAACAAGCACAGATGCAGCTTGCCAACAGAGGAGACGCGCAGGCGATTACAGCTGGCGCAGAAGTCTTTTTCATAGGGCATGATAAGCCCAATTTCCCCTTCGTAATCGGGGTGACAAAAGACCTGAGCCGGGCCATCGCTGCGTTGACTAATTTGATGGATCCAGCCGCGTCTCAGCAGTGCGTCGCGCAGGACCATGCCGGAAATATGATGGCGACGGAACAGATCGCTGCCCTCGCCCGTTTCCATCAGCTCAATAAACCGTAATTGAATACGTCGTGGCTTTATCCACGCCAGAAAGGTGTCCAGCTGATGATGGTTCACATCGCGCATCAGTACCGTGTTGACTTTCACCTTCTCGAAACCCGCATCGAAGGCGGCATCAATCCCGTCCATGACCTGCTGAAATTTATCCTGCCCGGTGATGGCGTGAAACTGACGCGCGTCGAGGCTGTCGACGCTGACGTTAATGGCCGTCAGCCCTGCCTCACGCCAGGTCGCAACATCACGCGCCATGCGGTAGCCATTGGTGGTCACCGCAATTTGACGAATGCTGTCATTTTCACGGATAGCGGCAATGATGTCAGGAAAATCGCGACGCAGAGAGGGTTCTCCGCCGGTCAGACGGACTTTTTCGGTGCCCAGTTCAGAGAAAGCCCGCGTAACGCGACGCACCTCTTCCACGGAGAGAAATCCGTTATTGGTGACGCTGCCAGGCTTGTAACCATTGGGCAGGCAGTAGGTGCAACGAAAGTTGCACACATCGGTAATCGACAGACGTAAGTAGTAAAACTTACGCGCGAAAGCATCGGTAAGTTGTGAAGCCATGTACACCTTTCCAGATAAGGGAGGCACAGTCATTTCTTCCTGTACCCTGGTGGCGATAACCGCCACGGCCAGGGCGCCATATCATGTGACACAGGCGCCAGGGCTAGAGTGTATGTTTTCAAAAATGAAAACGTGGTAATGCCGATAGTAGCGCGGAAAGAGCAGCTTCGCCATTCTCGCCTTTCTCGCCTTTCGCTATATAATCACGTACATAGCGAGCCTTTCGTGCACTTTCGCTACAGAATACGCATATATCAAGGTTTCGCATTGATATACGTCATTTTGCATCGGGTCGGGCATCGTCTTTTAGGGGTAGTTAGGTTACTGTTAGCCGATCAAAGAGGATAAGGAACCTGTATGCGCAATCGCACTTTTGCGGATCTTGACCGTGTGGTCGCTCTCGGTGGAGGGCATGGCCTGGGACGCGTCATGTCGTCGCTCTCATCACTCGGTTCAAGGCTGACCGGAATTGTGACCACTACTGACAATGGGGGGTCAACCGGACGTATCCGCCGCGCCGAAGGCGGCATTGCCTGGGGCGATATGCGTAACTGCCTGAACCAGTTAATTACTGAGCAAAGCGTCGCCTCCGCGATGTTTGAGTATCGTTTTGGTGGCAACGGAGAGCTTTCCGGCCATAACCTGGGCAATTTAATGTTAAAAGCCCTGGATCACCTCAGCGTAAGACCACTGGAGGCGATCAATTTAATCCGTAATCTGCTTAAGGTTGACGCATTTTTGATTCCCATGTCGGAACACCCTGTCGATTTGATGGCAATTGATGCGGAAGACCATGAAGTGTATGGCGAAGTGAATATCGATCAGCTGGTCATTCCGCCGAAAGAGTTACTCACTTATCCGAGCGTGCCCGCCACGCGCGAAGCGGTAGAGGCGATTAGCGAAGCGGATTTGATTCTGATTGGTCCAGGAAGTTTTTATACCAGCCTGATGCCTATTTTACTGGTCAAGGAGCTGGCGCAAGCGCTGCGCAGGACGCCCGCCCCCATGGTGTACATTGGGAATCTGGGACGCGAGTTGAGCCCGGCCGCTGCCAGCCTGTCGCTGGCAGATAAGCTGGCGTTGATGGAGCAATACGTCGGCAAAAAAATCATTGATGGGGTGGTGGTGGGTCCTAAGGTTGATGTCAGCGGCATGGAGGGGCGCGTGGTGGTTCAGGAGCCTCTCGAAGCGAGCGATATCAAGTATCGGCATGACCGGCATCTGCTACGTGAAGCGCTGGAAAAAGCCATTCAGGCGCTGGGGTAGGTACTCTGCGGTTTGATGCCCTCACCCAGCCCTCTCCCACGGGAGAGGGAGCACACACTAAAAATGACAGCCGCGGGCTGTCATTTTGCGTTTACCTAAGAGGCTGCGATAAACAGATCCCGGAGTTGATGCAGTTGGTCGCGGATCTGCGCAGCCTCTTCAAACTCAAGGTTCTGCGCATGTTGCATCATCTGCCCTTCCAGCTCGTGAATTTTCTGCTGGAGCGCTTTTGGCGTCAGGGCAACGGTATCGGCCTCAACCGGCGAGCGAGACTTGCCGCGACCTTTCGCCTTGGTCTTCGCAATATTCTGACCCAGCGCCAGGATATCCACCACTTTCTTGTTCAGCCCCTGCGGCGTGATACCGTGCTCTTCGTTGTACTGCTGCTGTTTCTCACGACGACGCTCGGTTTCGCTAATGGCCTTAGCCATCGAGGCGGTGATTTTGTCGCCGTAGAGAATCGCTTTCCCGTTGATGTTTCGCGCGGCACGACCAATGGTCTGAATCAGCGAACGCTCGGAACGCAGGAAGCCCTCTTTGTCCGCATCCAGGATCGCCACCAGCGAGACCTCCGGCATATCCAGCCCTTCTCGCAGCAAGTTGATGCCCACCAGCACGTCGAACTCGCCAAGACGTAAATCGCGGATGATTTCCATACGCTCGACCGTATCAATATCGGAGTGCAGGTAGCGTACGCGCTCGCCATGCTCTTCAAGATATTCGGTGAGATCTTCCGCCATACGCTTGGTGAGCGTGGTCACCAGCACACGCTCGTTAATGGCCACGCGGGCACGAATCTCAGAAAGCAAATCGTCTACCTGAGTGCCCACCGGACGGACTTCGATTAACGGATCCAGCAGACCGGTTGGACGTACCACCTGATCGATGATCTCATCACCGGATTTCTCCAGCTCGTAGTTGCCCGGCGTCGCAGAGACGTAAATAGTTTGTGGGGCCAGCGCCTCAAACTCTTCAAATTTCATCGGGCGGTTATCCAGCGCCGACGGCAGGCGGAAACCGTATTCCACCAGGGTCTCTTTACGCGCCCGGTCACCGCGATACATGCCCCCAATTTGCGGGATGGTGACGTGGGATTCATCCACAACCAGCAGCCCGTCGGCAGGCAAATAGTCAAACAGCGTCGGCGGCGCTTCGCCTGGCCCGCGCCCGGAGAGATAGCGCGAGTAGTTTTCGATACCCGAACAGTAGCCCAGCTCGTTCATCATCTCTAAATCGAACTGGGTGCGCTGGCTCAGTCGCTGCTCTTCGAGCAGTTTGTTATTCTCAAGCAGCACCTTACGGCGCTCGGCCAGCTCAACTTTAATGTCTTCCATCGCCTGCACAATACGCTCGCGCGGGGTGACATAGTGAGTTTTGGGATAGACGGTAAAGCGCTGAATAGTGGATTCCACGTGCCCGGTTAAGGGATCGAATAACGACAGGCGTTCGACCTCTTCGTCAAACAGCTCAACGCGCAACGCCATATCGTCCGACTCTGCCGGGAAGATGTCGATCACCTCCCCCCGCACGCGGAACGTACCGCGCTGGAAAGCCTGATCGTTGCGGGTGTACTGCAGCTCGGTCAGACGACGTAAAATCGCCCGCTGATCGATGATCATCCCCTGGGTGAGGTGCAGCATCATCTTCAGGTACAAATCGGGATCGCCCAGACCGTAGATCGCCGAAACAGACGCCACCACGATAACATCCCGCCGCTCCAGAAGCGCCTTGGTCGCCGACAGGCGCATCTGTTCGATATGTTCGTTCACCGAGGCATCTTTTTCGATAAAGGTGTCCGAACTGGGAACATAGGCTTCGGGCTGGTAATAGTCGTAATAGGAGACGAAATACTCCACCGCGTTATCCGGGAAAAACTCTTTCATCTCGCCATACAGCTGCGCCGCCAGCGTTTTGTTAGGTGCCAGCACCATGGTTGGGCGCTGGAGATCCGCAATCACGTTCGCCACCGTAAAGGTTTTACCTGACCCCGTTACGCCAAGCAGCGTCTGGTGCGCCAGGCCATCTTCCAGCCCCTCTTTCAGGCGGCGAATGGCCTCCGGCTGGTCGCCAGAAGGACGGAAGGCAGAATTCAATTTGAACGGTTTACTCATGGGCAACAACCTGATGACGGATTAAGCGGCAGGTGAGTAATTTTACTCGTCGCTGATAATTTTGCCAGTTATTAATACTGGATGAAAAACCAGTGACGTGGCAGGATAATAATCAGCGCGTTGAAAGGATAAGCGAAAAGTGACTGAAATTTAAACGACGGCAAAACAAAACGGCGGGCTTTTTCGGTTATCCCCAAATGGATTGCCTTTTTAACATTTGTCAAGACAGGTCGTGAAAGTTTTATGGCAGCCAGTGACACTTTCATTACGACGATTGATTTTATATAACTCGCTCATTATTAAGCGATATTTTCTAAAGCCGCCTTTCGCATCAATCTGGTCGGAAGCCGCGTATTCTCTCGCTTACCTCAGGTTTTCTAACTCTAATGCACAACCTTATCCACAGGAATAGTGGATAACTGCCTCCAGCCCATACAGACAGCCACTCCGCAAATTCCCGGTTTTTCCCGAAGGCGGCCCGACAAAAAATATTTATCGCTTTTTTTTGATGATAATCAGCTAAGACCGCATCGCGAAAATGGCGATACCGCTTCTGCACCATAATTCAACTTTACAGGCACCGTCACTGTGCAGTTCTGCTCTCTGCGCGCCCCGAATATGCGATACATTCCGAAAAAAAGGGCCGGATTAATCATTTTGTCGGTTATGGCAGGCCTTTTGCAGAACATCATCGATGCCTTACTCCCACCGTACTTAAGGAGAACAACATGCTGAGTCTGCGTGCCGTCAATCAGTTTTACGGAAGCCAACATACGCTGTGGAATGTCGATCTGGATTTACCCCCGGGGACCTGCATGGGCGTGGTGGGATTGCCGGGTATGGGAAAAACCACCCTGATAAATTGCATCACCGGCCAGCTTCCCGTAGAAAGCGGCACCATCATCTGGCATGAAGCGGGTGCGCCGCCGCAGAACTTACTGGATGCACAGCGTCGTCCGCTGAACATTGGCTATGTGGCGCAGGAGAGGCGGATTTTCTCGCAGTTAACGGTGGAGGAGAATCTGCACATCGCCCAGCGTGCACAGGGCAATGTCGACGGAGCAGCACTGGAGAGGGTATACGATCTCTTTCCCCAGCTCTGGGGACAGCGCCAGACGCGTGCAACGTCGCTCATGGAGGAAGCGCAGTATGAGCTGGCGCTCGCCAATGCGCTGGTGAATGGTCCGCGCCTGCTGATTCTTGATGAACCCACGCTGGGCGCGGGACATACCTATGCCCGCAAGCTGGGGCACCTTTTGGTGCGCCTGAACCGTGAACTGGGGATGACGGTGTTACTGGCTGAGCAGCATCTGTCGTTTATTCGCCGGGTCGCCGAACGCTTCTGCGTGCTCTACCGGGGGCGTAACGTGGCGCAGGGCCACGTTAACGATCTGGACGAGCAGCTCATTGCCCACTGGCTGACGCGTGAGGCAAAAGACTGAGATCCAGATACTGTCCTGTCGAGGCGTGCTCTGCCCCTTCAGCCAGCCAGGGAATTTCGCCCAGACACGGCGCGGGCAGGAGACGTTTTAATGTCGCAAGGTACTCCTGATGGCGTCGGCCAGGCGGGACCACGTCATTTGCAATCCACCCTGCCAGCGGCAAGCCGCTCCGCTGAATGGCCTGAGCCGTCAGCATGGCGTGGTTAATACAGCCCAGTTTGATCCCCACGACCAGAATCACGGGAAGGCGTTCCAGACTGACCCAGTCTGCAAAGGTTTGTGTCTCAGAAAGCGGCGTAAACCAGCCTCCTGCCCCTTCCACCAGCACCCACTCTGCCGATTTTTCAAGCGCCTTTAACCCCGCGGACATCACCGCAAAATCAATTGGTCGTTGTTCGTCCGCACTGACGATGTGCGGAGAGGTCGGTTCTGCGAAGGTATAAGGATTTACCGCCTGGTAAGAGAGCGTCAGGGCGCTATGCCGCTGCAGGGCCAGCGCATCCGTGTTTCGCAGTCCGTCCGACGTCATGTCGCTGCCTGATGCCACCGGTTTGTATCCGGCGGTGAGAAATCCCTGCAGGCGCGCAGCCTGGAGCAGCGCGGAGCTGGCGACGGTTTTGCCTACTTCCGTGTCCGTTCCGGTGACAAAATAACGTTCAGTCACGTTCAATTACCCCGTGAAAAAGTTGATAGGAGAGCGGGAAACCGCCCGGCTTTTGCGGCCAGGCTTGCTCAAGCCGCTTAAGTTCGCCCCGCGTGAGCGGTTTTCGCGACCGCCCGGCATGCAGATGGGTTGCCCCAATTCCCTTGAGGGAACGCATTGCACTGAGCGCATCATCAAACATCAGCGTTACCGTCTGCGTTGTGTACCGAAACTGCCAGCCCTGCAATGCGCTCAAAACCTCCGCCAGCGGCAGAAAACGGTTCGCATGCGGTTGCGCATCGACCGCCCGCCATGCCTGATGCAGCTCCGGCAGGGAATCATCCAGCAGCGTGGTAAAGGCCACGGTCCCACCTGGCCGCGTCACGCGACAGAGCTGGTGTAAAGCCTGCGGCAAGCTGGCGCACCACTGCACCGCCAGATGGCTCCAGACCAGATCAAACCGGGCATCGGGGAGCGGCATCGCCTCGATGTCTCCCACCACATACTCCTCCGCCGCCTGCATCGCACGCGCTTGCGCCAGCATAGCCGCCGAAAGATCGAGCGCCGTCACCCGGCTTCCCTCATCGCGCCAGGCCCGGCTATGGGTGCCCGGCCCGCACCCGGCATCCAGCACGCGGGTAAAAAATCGGTTATCCAGCATCGCCCGCAGACCCTGTGCGCTCAGGCGCTGCAATTCATCGTGGCGGGAATAGCTTTGTGCCGCGCGCCCAAAGGCCGAGGCAATGGCCTGTTTATTGACCGGCTGCATGAAGTGCCTCCAGCAGCGTATCGATGTCGTCCGGCTCATGGGCGGCCGTGAGCGTCAGACGCAGCCGCGCGGTCCCCACCGGTACCGTGGGCGGGCGTATCGCCGTGGTCCATATGCCGCGTTCGCGCAGACGCTCGGCCAACTGCATCGCCTGGCGGTTATCACCGACGATCAACGGCTGGATGGCGCTTTGCGAGGAGGTGACCTGGTACGGCAGACGGCTTACCCCCTCCCGGAAACGCCGAACATGATCGGCCAGGATGTGACGCCGCTGTGCTCCGTCATCGCTGCGGATCACATTGAGCGCCGCCGTCAGCGCCACCGCCTGTGCCGGCGGCATGCTGGTACTGTAGATGAGATGTCGGGCAGATTGCAGCAGGTAATCGGCCACCGACGCACTGCACAATACCGCTGCGCCGCTGACGCCAAAGCCCTTTCCAAAGGTGACCACCAGCAGATCGGGGCGAACATCAAGCGCCGCAGTACTCCCGCGGCCCTCCTCGCCCAGAACGCCAATACCGTGTGCATCGTCCACCAGCGTCCAGGCATGATGCTGGTGGGCTATGGCTGCCAGCGCCTCCAGCGGTGCGCTGTCTCCGTCCATGCTAAACACCCCTTCGGTGACCACCAGCTGTTGTCCGGTACAGGGTTTCGCCAGCAGTGTGGATAACTGACTGACGTCGTTATGGGCGAAGCGGCGAAGCTGGGCGGGGCTCAGGCTGGCCGCTTCCAGTAGCGAGGCGTGGCTCAGACGATCGGCGACAATCCGATCGTCTTTGTCCATCAGGGCCGCAATCAGCGCCTGATTCGCGGCAAAACCCGATATAAACAGTAACGCCCGCGGATAACCCAGCCATTCGGCCAGGTCGACTTCCAGCGCATGATGCGCCCGGGTGTAGCCACTGACGTGCCCGGACCCACCGCTTCCCACGCCATACTGCCCGGCGCCCTGCTGCCAGGCGTGGATAATCGCCGGATGCTGGCTCAGCCCCAGATAATCATTGCTGGAGAAATTACAATACCGACGCTGGTCGCGGGTCAGAAACCGGCCTGCGCCTCCGTCCACGACGGTGCGCGAGCGTAATGTCTCTGCCGCCCGGCGGGCGTCGAGGGCAGAGTCGATGCGTTGCTGCCAGGTCATACCGTCGCCGCGTTGTAATACTGATCGGTATCGGCATTGAACAGCTGCTGCTCAAGCTGTTGCTGTTGCTCATTGTCGCCAGCAAGCACGTCGGTCTGATGCGGGTTCAGCCCCAGTTTGCGGAACAGCTGGACGTCTTTATCCTCTTCCGGATTAGGCGTGGTCAGCAGCTTGCAACCGTAGAAAATCGAGTTCGCCCCCGCCATAAAGCACATCGCCTGCGTCTGCTCGCTCATCTGCTCACGGCCTGCGGAAAGGCGCACAAACGAGGTTGGCATCATAATTCGCGCCACCGCGATGGTGCGGATAAAATCGAAGGCATCCACATCCTCGTTATCGGCCATCGGTGTGCCTTTCACCTTCACCAGCATATTGATGGGAACGCTTTCCGGTGGCGTCGGCAGGTTGGCGAGCTGTAACAGCAACCCCGCGCGATCCTTCACCGTTTCGCCCAGGCCGACGATCCCGCCCGAGCACACTTTAATGCCCGCATCACGCACCTTATCCAGCGTATCCAGGCGCTCCTGATAGGTACGGGTGGTGATGATATTGCCGTAGAATTCCGGGGAGGTATCCAGGTTGTGGTTATAGTAATCCAGACCTGCCGCCGACAGCCGCTGGGCCTGGCTTTCATTGAGCGTCCCCAGCGTCATGCAGGCTTCCAGCCCCATCGCTTTCACGCCCTGAACCATTTGCTCCAGATACGGCATGTCGCGATCGTGCGGATTTTTCCACGCGGCCCCCATGCAAAAACGGGTCGAACCGGCATTTTTCGCTTTGCGCGCCGAGTCGAGCACCTGCTCAACTTCCATCAACCGTTCCGCCTCAAGCCCGGTTTTATAACGGGCACTCTGCGGGCAATATTTACAGTCTTCCGGACAGGCACCTGTTTTAATCGACAGCAATGTACTGACCTGTACATGGCGCGGGTCAAAATGCTGACGGTGGATCTGCTGGGCTTCAAACATCAGCTCCAGAAAAGGTTTTTCAAATAATTCGGTGACTTGCGACATCGTCCAGCGTGCGTGGTGAGCCATCGGGCTTCTCCAAAGGGTTTTGTTAATTGTCGGTTCGGTTTATACTTGTAAACCTAAAATATTTCAAAATGGTTTACAAGTCGATTATGACCCAGGACGATCTCGCCTTCGATCAGCGCCATATCTGGCACCCTTACACCTCTATGACGCGCCCTCTCCCGGTTTATCCGGTGGCCTCGGCAAGCGGCTGTGAACTGCAGCTCTCCACGGGAGAGACGCTGGTGGAGGGGATGTCGTCATGGTGGGCGACCCTGCATGGGTACAACCATCCCCGCCTGAATGCGGCGATGAAAACGCAAATCGACCAGATGTCGCACGTGATGTTTGGCGGGATCACCCATCAGCCTGCCGTTGACCTCTGCCGCAAGCTGGTGGCAATGACCCCGGCCCCTCTGGAGTGTGTTTTTCTTGCCGATACCGGTTCGGTTGCGGTTGAAGTGGCAATGAAAATGGCGTTGCAGTACTGGCATGCGAAGGGTGAGCCGCGCCAGCGCTTTCTGACCTTTCGCAACGGCTATCACGGCGATACCTTTGGCGCGATGTCGGTGTGCGATCCGGATAACTCCATGCACAGTCTCTGGAAGGGCTATCTGGCAGAGAATCTTTTTGCACCTGCGCCACAAAGCCGCTTTGACGGTGAATGGGATGAAACCGACATTGTGGGCTTTGCCCGTCTGATGGCAGCCCATCGTCATGAGATTGCGGCGGTGATCCTGGAGCCAGTGGTTCAGGGCGCGGGCGGGATGCGCATCTACCATCCTGAGTGGTTAAGGCGCATTCGCAAAATGTGTGACCGGGAAGGTATCCTGCTGATTGCCGATGAAATTGCCACCGGTTTCGGGCGCACCGGCAAGCTGTTTGCCTGCGAGCATGCGGGCATTTCACCGGATATTCTGTGCCTCGGCAAAGCCCTGACCGGCGGTACAATGACGCTCTCCGCCACGCTGACAACTCGCGAGATTGCCACCACCATCAGCGATGGCGAAGCGGGATGCTTTATGCACGGCCCCACGTTTATGGGGAATCCTCTGGCCTGTGCGGTGGCCAACGAAAGCCTGGCGATTCTGCAAAGCGGTGAATGGCAGGCTCAGGTGGCCGCCATCGAGGTGCAGTTAAAACGTGAACTTGAGGATGCAGCGGCCTCTGAATACGTGGCAGACGTCCGCGTCTTAGGCTCGATTGGCGTGGTGGAAACGCACCATCCGGTGAACCAGGCGGTATTGCAGAAATTCTTTGTCGAACGGGGCGTCTGGGTGCGGCCTTTTGGCAAGCTGATCTATCTGATGCCGCCGTACATTATCACGCCGGAACAGCTGACGAGGCTCACCTCTGCTGTGGTCAGCGCCGTTAACATTCCCGCACATTTTGTGATTTAACCCAGCCCGGCAAATCCACTACGCTTACGATGCATTACACTTTGAGCAGTGCATCGTAAGGAGAATTCGCATGAAGCTTGTCAGTAAAGATTTGCGCGACGGGGAGAAACTCCCGGAGCGCCACGTATTTAACGGCATGGTTTATCAGGGGGATAACATCTCTCCCCATCTTGCCTGGGACGAGGTTCCACCGGGGACAAAAAGCTTTGTGGTGACCTGTTACGATCCCGATGCCCCGACAGGCTCCGGCTGGTGGCACTGGGTTGTGGCGAACCTGCCCGCCGATACCCGCGTGTTACCACAAGGTTCGGGGTCGGATTTGACGGCCCTGCCTGAAGGCGCCGTCCAGACCCGCACCGATTTTGGTCAGGCGGGCTATGGTGGCGCTGCGCCGCCAAAAGGGGAGACGCACCGGTATATTTTCACCGTTCATGCACTGGATGTGGAGAAGATAGACGTTGATGAAGGTGCCAGCGGAGCGATGGTGGGCTTTAACGTTCATTTCCATTCCCTGGGCAGCGCATCGATTACGGCGATGTACAGTTAAGCAGGGAATGGCACCCTTTTGTCTGGCCAGGATCCGCGTGTTTCCCCTCTCCTTAAACGGAGAGGGGGTATGATAACGAACAATCCAGCCCACCTGCTTTCACACGATGTTTGGCAAAAGCCCTACCAGTTTCCCCTCATTGAGCAAGGTCATCGCTTTCTCAATATCCGGGGCGAAGAAACGATCGTCGTCATAATGCGAAACCTGCTCCCGGAGAAGATGACGCGCTTGTTCCAGTAGCGGGCTCGTTTTTAACCCTTCCCGCAGATCAATCCCCTGACACGCCGCCAGCCATTCCACCGCCACCACACCGCGGGTATTTGCCGCCATCTCCCACAGACGTCGCCCTGCGGCAGGTGCCATCGAAACGTGGTCTTCCTGATTCGCCGAGGTCGGCAGGCTGTCAACGCTATGAGGGTGCGATAAGGCCTTGTTCTCACTCGCCAGCGCAGCTGCCGTCACCTGAGCAATCATAAATCCGGAATTCACGCCGCCGTTACGCACCAGGAAAGGCGGCAGCTGGGACATGTGTTTATCCATCATCAGCGCGATACGGCGTTCGGATAAGGCACCGATCTCGGCAATGGCCAGCGCCAGATTATCCGCCGCCATCGCCACCGGCTCGGCGTGGAAATTCCCCCCGGAGATGACCTCGTTTTCTTCGGCAAAGACCAGTGGGTTGTCCGAAACCGCGTTGGCTTCTGTGAGCAGGACATCTGCCACATGGCGAAGCTGCGTCAGACATGCACCCATAACCTGCGGCTGGCAGCGCAGCGAGTAGGGGTCCTGCACTTTTTCACAGTTGTGATGAGACGCAGCAATTTCGCTGGTGTCTGTCAGCAGATGGCGATACATGGCGGCGGCATCGATTTGGCCGCGCTGGCCACGCACCGCGTGAATACGTGCATCAAAGGGACGACGGGAGCCCAGCACCGCTTCGGTGGTCAGCGCCCCGCATACCGTCGCGGAAGCATACAGATCTTCCGCTTCAAACAGCCCGCGTAAAGCAAAAGCGGTGGAGGCCTGCGTCCCGTTTAAGAGTGCCAGCCCCTCTTTTGCCGCCAGGGTGATCGGTTGCAGTCCCGCTTTACTCAGTGCCTCGGTGGCAGGCAACCATTCGCCCCGCCAGCGTGCCTGACCTTCACCCAGCAGCAGTAATGACATATGGGCCAGCGGCGCCAGATCGCCCGACGCCCCAACGGAGCCTTTAGCCGGAATGCAGGGATACACTTCTGCATTCACCAGCGCAATCAGCGACTGGATCACACTCAGACGAATGCCGGAAAAGCCTCGCGCCAGGCTGTTGATCTTCAGCACCATCATCAGACGCACCATGGCGTCATCCAGCGGTTCACCGATGCCCGCCGCATGCGAAAGCACCAGTGAGCGCTGTAGATTTTCAAGATCGTGAGCAGCAATGCGCGTTTGTGCCAGCAGGCCAAAGCCCGTGTTAATCCCGTACGCCGTTCTGTCTTCCGCCACGATGGCTTCAACGCAGGCGACGCTGGCATTAATCCCCTCGTGGGCACGCTCGTCCAGCGTCAGCTTCACGGGCTGCCGCCAGGCCTGGCGAAGCTGCTGTAAGGTCAGGGAACCGGGAATCAGGGTTAACGTATTCATGGGTGTTTTCCTTGAGTGGCAGGGATCATCGGCAGGTTCAGTCCCTGCTCTTTCGCACAGTCGATAGCCATGTCGTAGCCCGCATCCGCATGACGCATCACGCCGGTTGCCGGGTCGTTATGAAGGACGCGAGCGATACGCGCAGCGGCTTCATCGGTGCCATCACACACAATCACCATGCCCGCATGCTGGGAAAAGCCCATGCCTACGCCCCCGCCGTGGTGCAACGAAACCCATGTTGCCCCGCTGGCGGTGTTTAACAACGCGTTAAGCAGCGGCCAGTCGGACACGGCGTCTGAACCGTCACGCATGGCTTCCGTTTCGCGATTGGGGCTGGCCACCGAACCGGAATCAAGATGGTCGCGGCCAATAACGATCGGCGCGGAGACTTCACCGTGGCGAACCATTTCATTGAAGGCCAGTCCGAGTTTTTGCCGCCACTCCAGCCCGACCCAGCAGATACGGGCTGGCAGCCCCTGGAAATGAATGCGTTCGCGGGCCATGTCCAGCCAGTGGTGCAGGTGTTCGTCATCGGCCACAATCTCTTTCACCTTCGCATCGGTGCGGTAGATATCTTGCGGATCGCCGGACAGGGCCACCCAGCGGAACGGGCCGATGCCGCGACAGAAAAGGGGACGAATATAGGCCGGTACAAACCCCGGGAATTCAAAGGCGTTTTCCACCCCCATCTCTTTTGCCATCTGACGGATGTTGTTGCCATAGTCGAACGTCGGGACGCCCATCGTGTTAAAGGCCAGCATCGCCGTGACGTGTTCCGCCATGGCGCGTTTCGCCGCCTGCACGGTACCTTGCGGATCGCGTTGCGCGTTGCGCTGATACTCTTCCCACGTCCAGCCTTTGGGCAGATAACCATGCAGCGGATCGTGCGCGCTGGTCTGGTCAGTCACCAAATCAGGCCGTACGCCGCGAGCCACCATTTCCGGCAGCAGCTCAGCCGCGTTGCCGCAGAGGGCAATCGACACGGCTTTGCCTTCTGCCGTGTATTTTTTAATGCGCGCCAGAGCGTCATCCAGGTCATCCGCCTGTTCATCCACGTAACGGGTACGCAAACGGAAATCAATGCGGCTTTGCTGGCATTCAATGTTCAAAGAGCATGCGCCCGCCAGCGTGGCTGCCAGCGGCTGGGCACCGCCCATTCCGCCTAACCCTGCCGTCAGCACCCAGCGCCCCTTCAGGGAGCCGCCATAATGCTGACGTCCGGCTTCCACGAAGGTTTCGTACGTCCCCTGCACAATGCCCTGACTGCCAATATAGATCCAGCTGCCGGCCGTCATCTGGCCATACATCGCCAGCCCTCTGGCGTCCAGCTCATTGAAGTGTTCCCACGTAGCCCAGTGCGGCACCAGGTTGGAGTTGGCGATTAACACGCGAGGTGCATTCTGATGGGTCTTAAACACGCCTACCGGCTTACCGGATTGCACCAGCAGCGTTTCATCATCGTTCAGATTAATCAGGGATTTCACTATCGCGTCATAGCACTCCCAGTTGCGCGCCGCGCGCCCAATACCGCCGTAAACCACCAGCTCGTGGGGGTTTTCCGCGACGTCAGGATCCAGATTGTTCATCAACATGCGCAGGGGCGCTTCGGTAAGCCAGCTTTTGGCGGTCAGCGTGGTTCCACGTGGGGCGCGGATTTCCTGCTCGCGGTAGCGATCTGACGACATTGTGTAGACCTCATACGGGATGAAAGATACAAATAGATATACTTGTATAGACAACCACGCACAAGGAAGGATTTAACAAAAAAGATACAATTTTGTGATATTGCGTTAGCTATCACGCTTTGCCCGCTCAGGACATAAAATGCCCTTGCAGACGGTATCGGGTGCCCGGGAAAAGCAGCTTCGCCTGGGAGACAATCTGCGATGAGGACCAGGTACGCCGGCGAATAAGCAGGCAAGGGTCATGCTCTTTGATTCTCAGCCACGCGCACTCCTGCGGTGTGGCACGCACCGCCTCAACGATATGCTCCCCTTCGGTTAACGGGGCAACCTGCGAAAGGTAAGCGTGCGGGGTGGTCTGGGTATAATCCTGAAGCAAGTAGTCCGGAACGCGCAGCGCATTAACGCAGCGATCTTCAATCTGAACCGGAATATCGTTTTCAAAATGGACCATCACCGAATGGTAAATCGAGGTCCCTTCCGCGACGTTTAACTCTGCCGCCTGCTCGGCACTGGCCTGCACGGCGTCGAGTTTTAGCACCTCGCAGCGGTGATGGTGATGTCGTGCGGCAATCTCATCGGCGATGCTGCGAATTTCAAACAGAGCCGACTGCCCTTTTGGCTCCGCAACAAACGTCCCGACCCCCTGCAAACGCACCAACAGCCCTTCGTCCGTGAGCTCACGCAAGGCGCGGTTGATGGTCATACGGCTAAACCCAAACTGTGCCACCAGCTCGGCCTCAGAAGGGATGCGATCGTGCGCACGCCAGTGACCTGTCGCGATTTTCTCGCTGATCGCCTGCTTCACCTTTTCATAAAAGGGTGCGGGGGTTCCAGAGAGCTGACCCGGTGAGCGTGAAAACATGCTGACTCCTTAAAAATGTTATGCCCACCAGTGAGCGATTTGCCAGGCCAGCCGCGCGGCCAGGCGCGCACCCTGACCGTCTCTGTCGTAGTGCGGATTGAATTCTACCAGATCGGCTGCCTGCAGTTTCCCGCTGCGGCAAAGGCGTTCGATAAGGGGTAACAGATCCAGCGCCGGGATCCCTAATGCCGCCGGTGCCGAGACGGCAGGCATCTCCCCTGCAGGCAGAACATCCAGATCCAGGGTTAAATACACCCTGTCGGCCTCTGCCAGAACCCGCTCCAGCGCGTCGGCGGCATCGCGGCGAAAATGAATATCCTCGACGATGGTCACGCCCAGGCGATGGGCTTCATCCCATAGCGCCTGAGTATTCCCCGCCCGGCTCACGCCCAGGCAGGCGTACTGGAATTCCCGGCCCTGAGACTGACAGTGACGCGCCAGCTGCAGAAAGGGGGTGCCGGAAGTGGCGTACGCCGCCTGACGTAAATCAAGATGGGCATCCAGATTAACAATGGCCACGCGCGCGTCCGGAAAGGCATCCAGAACCCCTCGCCCGTGAGCCCAGGCCGTTTCGTGCCCGCCCCCCAAAACCAGCGTGCGCATTCCCGCCTGCTGGCACGCTTTTACCTCATCACTGAGCGCCTGCTGGGCGGCCTCAAGTTGGCCGTCGGTGACCCGAAAAGTGCCCCGATCCTGCAGCCGCTCATGGCCGGAATGGCTCGCCATATTCGCCAGCGCCTGACGGATCAGATCGGGCGATTCTGCCGCCCCCGGCCTGCCCTGATTGCGCTTTACCCCCTCATCGCTGGCAAAACCGATGAGCGCGAGGCCGTCGCGGACCGGGGGGTGCGCGTCAGCGATGGCTATCGTCTGGAAAATACGCAGGGCGTTGGCGGCTTCTGCCCGATCGTCACGGCCCTGCCAGACCGTGCGGGACGTAGGTTGCCACTGTTTCATGTGACCTTCCCGCGGAAAATGCGTTGATAAAGAGGATTGCGCCCCGGCTCGTAGACCATTTCAACCGGATGCTCTGCATCCCAGACGATAAAATCCGCCACAAAACCGGCGGCTAGCTGGCCATGAGTCGCGCCGCGTCCCAGCGCGTGCGCGGCATGGCGCGTCACCCCGGCCCAGGCCTCTTCCGGCGTCAGGCCGAACTGGACGCAGGCCATGTTCATCGCCAGATGCAGGCTTGCAAACGGGCTGGTGCCGGGATTGTAATCGGTCGCCACGGCCATCGGCACGCCTTGCTTACGCAGTTGTTCAACCGGCGGACGCTGGCGTTCCTGAAGGAAGTAAAACGCCCCGGGGAGTAACACCGCAACGGTGCCCTGCTGCGCCATGGCAGCCACACCGGCGTCATCAAGATACTCAATATGATCGGCAGACAAGCCCTTAAACCGGCTGACCAGCGCTGCACCGCCCAGCCGGGAGAGCTGCTCGACGTGGCCTTTAACAGGAATGCCGAGCGCGGTTGCCGCCTGAAAGACGCGTTCAGTTTGCGCCGTGCTGAACCCGACGTTTTCACAAAAGACATCAACCGCCTCAAAAAGCCCCTGCTGCCAGAGAGACGGCATAATCTGCTCGCACACGAGCGTGAGATAGCGATCGGGATCCCCGCGGAACTCAACCGGTACCGCATGCGCGGCCAGCAGGGTAGGACTAACCTCAATGGCATGTTGGCGGGCGAGTTCCTGCGCCACCCGCAGCATTTTTTCTTCCGCGTCGAGATTCAGGCCATATCCCGATTTGATTTCAATCGTGGTCACGCCCTCACGCATCAGACGACGCAGCCGCTGCTCAGCAAGCGCTGTTAATGTTTCCGGCGAGCTGGCGCGGGTTGCCGCGACGGTGGCGTTGATTCCCCCGCCCTGCGCGCTCAGGGCCTGATAGGAGACGCCGTTGAGCCGCTGCTCCCATTCTGCGGCCCGATTACCGCCGAAGATCAAGTGGGTATGGCAATCAATCAGCCCCGGCGTGACCAGCCGCCCTTGAAGATCGATACTGTGGGGATTAGCGGGCAGTTCAGACTCCGGCACCCGCGCCACAATCATGCTATCGCGGACGATAAGCGCCTGATTATCGAGCATACCGTAGGGTTCAGAACGGGACGGATCCAGCGTGGCGAGTCGTGCATTGCGCCAGATTACATGGTCGGGAAGAAGCTGCTGCATGGGACTTCCACTTGTCATGGGTTGTATAGACATTTATTTTGATTCCGCCGCTTCTGTCAACCCTCTTGCGCGAAAGTGTGACCCAATGATGATAACGTTCCCGGGAGTCGGGGGAGAAAATGCAACTTTTTACCGGATTCATCTTCCCGTTTCGCTCAACTTAGTATAAAAAAGCAGGCTATTTCGACTATCCCTTTGATTCGTGAACTCAGGAGCTTTCCCTTGAATATGTCCAGGATTTCCCGTCTGGCAATGGCCCTCGCTTTTGGCGTGACACTGTCCGCGTGTAGCTCAACGCCACCGGACCAACGACCTTCTGAGCAGGCTGCTCCGGGGACGGCCTCTCGCCCGATTCTGTCGGCTGACGAAGCGAAAAACTTTAGCCAGGCGCACTATTTCTCATCGATGGATGCGAACGCGGCACCGTGGAGCCCGTCAGCTATCCGTCTGCCTGAAAAACCTAACTTTATTGTTGGCCCTGCCGGTACGCCGGGAGTGACCCATACCTCGATTCAGGCCGCCGTTGACGCAGCCATTACCCGTCACAGCGCCTCTCGCCAGTACATCGCTATTATGCCGGGTGAATACGAAGGGACGGTCTACGTGCCAGCCGCACCAGGCAGCATCACGATTTACGGAACCGGTGAAAAAGCGTCAGATGTGAAAATCGGTCAGGCCATCGACTCTGAGATCGACAGCACGACCTGGCGCCATCTGGTGAACCCGGCCGGTAAATATATGCCGGGCAAACCGGCGTGGTATATGTTCGATAATTGCCAGAGCAAGCGCAGCACGACCATTGGCGTGATGTGTTCAGCGGTCTTCTGGTCGCAGAATAATGGCTTGCAGCTGCAGAATCTGACCATCCAGAATACCGTTGGCGACAGCGTGGATGCAGGTAATCACCAGGCCGTTGCCCTGCGTTCCGATGGCGACAAAGTGCAGATTAACAAAGTGAACATTCTGGGCCGTCAGAACACCTTCTTTGTGACCAACAGCGGTTTGCAGAACACGCTGCAAAATAACCGTCTGACCCGCACTCTGGTGACAAACAGCTACATCGAAGGCGATGTGGATATTGTTTCCGGCCGTGGCGCGGTGGTATTTGATAACACCGATTTCCGCGTGGTGAACTCGCGTACCCAGCAGGAAGGTTATGTTTTCGCGCCAGCGACCCTGTCTAACCTGTTCTATGGCTTCCTGGCAGTCAACAGCCGCTTCACCGCTTCCGGTGACAATGTTGCACAGCTGGGCCGCTCGCTGGATGCCGACTCTGCCACCAATGGACAAGTAGTGATCCGCGATAGCGTCATCAACGAAGGTTTCAATATGGCGAAACCCTGGGCCGATGCCGCGATCTCTAAACGTCCTTACTCCGGCAATACCGGCACCCTGGATGACAAAGGTAACGTGCAGCGCAACCTGAACGACGCTAACTTTAACCGCATGTGGGAATACAACAACCGCGGTCTGGGTAGCAAAGTGGTTGCTGAGCCAAAACAATAACGCCGCTTTTCGGACATAAAAAAACCTCGCAGATGCGAGGTTTTTTATTGCGCCAGATTAGTGTGCGTTGACGACCACCCACATTGGGCCTTGTCCTACCGCGTAGCGTCCTTTCTCTTCCAGCAGGCCCTGCTCGCCGTTGATTTCATACAGGGCGATATGATGGGACTTTTGCCCTGCGGCAATCAGGTATTTACCGCTGAAATCGACGTTAAACCCGCGCGGCTGCGTTTCCGTCGGCTGGAAGCCTTCCACGGCCAGTACGCTACCATCTTCAGACACGCTGAAAATTGTGATCAGGCTGGAAGTGCGATCGCAGGTATAGAGGTGACGTCCGTTCGGGGTGAGATGAATATCTGCCGCCCAGCGCGTATCGGTAAAGTCAGCTGGCATCATATCCAGCGTCTGCACGCACTCGATTTGACCGTGCGCGTCGTTCAGTTGCCACACGTCAACGGAGCTGTTCAGTTCGTTCACCACATAGGCAAACTGCTGGTTCGGGTGGAACACCATGTGACGCGGACCGGCACCTTCAACGGTGGTGACTTCGGCAGGTTCTTGCGCCACCAGGTGGCCGTCCTCACTGAGGGTGAACAGGCAAATGCGATCCTGCTTCAGCGCCGGTACCCACAGCGTGCGGTTGTCCGGGGAGATATTGGCCGAATGACAGCCTTCCAGCCCTTCCACCACGTCGACGGTTTCAACAGGAATACCGTCGTCAAGACGCGTGACGCTCACGCAGCCCGCATTGTAGGAGCCGCTAAAGATAAAGCGGCCTTGGCGATCGGTGGAAATGTGCGTCGGGCTGCCTGGCAGGGCGGCCTCGGCGGTGTAGGTGAGTGCACCGTCATCGGGTGAGATACGATAGGCCAGCACGCGGAACTCCGGACGAACGCCAACGTACAGGAAACGTTTATCCGGGCTAATCACCATCGGCTGAACCTGTCCTGGCACATCAACAACCTGAACCAGGGTGAGCGTACCTTCGGAATTCAGACGCCAGACGTGGATCTGCTGGCTTTCAGGACTGGCGGTATAGACGGTTTGTTTCATGAATACTCACTCCTCACTGCGCATGAAAGTAGTTAACTTTTAACGGCAAATGCTGAATTTGAGCCGGGGATTTTGATGCTTTCGCCTCTCGGTGTACCATCCCATCAGACCTTAAATTCAATATTAACCCGGAATAAAAAATGACCTCGCGTGTGATTGCTCTGGATTTAGACGGTACCTTACTGACCCCGCAAAAAACCTTGCTCCCCTCTTCGCTCGAGGCACTGAAACGTGCTCAGGAAGCAGGGTATCAACTTCTCATCGTCACGGGCCGACATCACGTTGCCATTCATCCTTTTTATCAGGCACTGGCATTAGATACACCTGCAATTTGTTGTAATGGCACTTATTTGTATGATTATCAAGCAAAAAAGGTTCTGCAAGCCGATCCCTTGCCTGCACAACAGGCCCTGCAACTGATTGACCTGCTGGATGAACACGCCGTTCACGGCCTGATGTATGTCGATAATGCCATGCTGTATGAGCGCCCTACCGGCCACGTGATTCGCACCAGTAACTGGGCGCTTTCGCTGCCTGAAGCGCAGCGTCCGGTCTTCACGCAGGTATCCTCTTTGCGCCAGTCTGCTAGAGAAGTCGACGCTATCTGGAAATTTGCCCTGACCGATGAAGACACCACAAAGCTCAATGAATTTGCCCTGCACGTGGAGCAAACGCTCGGTCTGGAATGCGAATGGTCATGGCACGATCAGGTCGATATCGCCCGCAAAGGCAACAGTAAGGGTAAACGCCTGACGCAATTTGTCGAGTCGCAGGGGGGATCAATGCAGGATGTCATTGCCTTTGGCGATAACTACAATGACATCAGCATGCTGGAAGCGGCGGGTATCGGGGTGGCGATGGGTAATGCCGATGATGCGGTAAAAGCGCGCGCCAATATCGTGATTGGCGATAACACCACCGACAGCATTGCGCAGTATATCTACACCCATCTGCTGTGATCAGGTCGTAATCGAGACGCTCTTGATTTGCGCGTAAAGCCACAGGCCAGGTTTGATGCCTAACTCATCTCTGGCCCAGGGGCTGATGCGCGCCCACAGGGTTTTACTTCCCACGTCCAGTTGCACTTCGACCTGCCCGTTGTCGTCCAAACACTGGGCCACCTTTGCACGCAGAATATTACGGATACTGGTTTGCAGCGGTGGTTGCAGTACAAGCGAGACATCCGAGGCCTGAATACGGATCCGCAGCGCCGTTTGCAGCGGCTTATCTATCCTGTTGACCCACAAATGCTGGTCGCCCAGCGCCAGCGCCGTCATGGCATAGTGTGGGTGATGCTCCATCACGCTGACCTTCAGAATGCTGCTCTGCTGCTCTTTTGGCAGCCAGGGATGCATGACGCTGCTTCCCCAGACTTCTTCAAGATTGCCGAAGGCTTTCACATTGCCGTTTTCCAGCACCAGCACTTTGTCCGCCAGATGCAATATCTCATCCAGAGAGTGGCTGACGTAGAGCATGGGGATATTAATTTCGCGCGCCAGTCGCTGAAGATACGGCAGCAGTTCACGTTTGCGCGGAATATCGAGAGACGCCAGGGGTTCATCCAGCAGCAAGAGGTCCGGGGCGGTTAACAGGGCACGCCCAATCGCCACGCGTTGTTTTTCGCCTCCGGAGAGCGAGGACGGTAGTCGATCCAGTAAGGCTTCAATGCCCAGCAGAGAGACCAGATGATCAAACTGCGCGGCCATACTTTTGGCCATGCCATAACGCAGATTGCCGCGCACTTTGTAATGGGGAAACAGTCGTGCGTCCTGGAAAACATAACCAATCCGACGCCTCTCCGGGGCAAGAAAGATCTTGCGGTCAACGTCCGTCAGCACGCGGTCATTTAGCACGATGCGGCCGGTTTGAGGACGCGTAAGACCGCTGATGGCGTTGATAAGCGACGTTTTTCCCGCCCCTGAGACACCAAAGACGGCGGTGATGCCACTGGCGGGAAGCGTTTCATTCAGCGTCAGGGTATGGTTACCCAGCGTTTGGGTGAAATTCAGTTCAAGCATGATTATTTCCCCATCCGCTCACGGCTCACGCGCGCCAGCCATTCAGAAATGAGCAGCGACACCAGCGCCAGCACAATCGAGATAATGCACAACCGTGCCGCAGCGCCTTCGCCGCCAGGAGTTTGAATCAGGGTATACATCGCCGACGGAAGCGTACGCGTTTCACCGGGAATGTTAGAAACAAAAGTAATGGTGGCGCCAAATTCCCCCAGCGATCGGGCGAACGCCAGGACCGTGCCCACAATAATGCCGGGCAACGTCAGCGGTAAGGTGATGGTCATAAAGACGCGCCAGCGCCCCGCACCCAGCGTACGCGCCGCCTGCTCCAGCCTGAGATCGACGCCTTCCAGCGCCAACCGGATAGCGCGCACCATCAGGGGAAAAGACATGATCGCCGCAGCCAACACCGCGCCGCGCCAGCTGAAGGCAAACGTCAGGCCAAACCAGTCGTATAACCACTGGCCAATAAAGCCACGACGCCCCATAGCGATCAGTAATAGATAGCCCACCACAACGGGCGGCAAAACGAGAGGAAGATGAAGAACGCTGTCGAGCAACGCCTTGCCTGGAAACCGGCAGCGTACCAGTAACCAGGCAAAAAAGATCCCAAAAGGCAAACTGAACGCCACCGCCAGGGAAGAGACTTTAAGGCTCAGCAGTACAGCCTGCCATTCAGGATCCGTCAATATCATTCGTGAGTCGTAAATCCATATCGTTTGAAGATTGCCGACGCTTCTGGCCCCTTCAGATAGTCATAGAAGGCGCTGACCGTCGCATTTTTGTGTCCATCAACAATGGCCGCCGGGTATTCCACTTTTTTGTGGGAATCTTCCGGGAAGATGCCCACGACTTTAACCCCTTTCCCGGCAACGGCGTCGGAACCGTATACAATCCCGAGCGGGGCTTCATTACGTTCCACCAGCGCCAGTGCGCCTCGTACGTCTTCAGTCGGTGCCAGTTTTGCCGACAATGTATCCCAGGCCCCCAGTTTTTGCAGCGCTTCTTTTGCATAGATCCCGGCGGGAACGTGTTCCGGATCGCCTACCGCCAGACGCCCACCGTTAAGCAGGCGTGTCCATTGCGTCTCTTTATTAATTGTTACATCGCCCTGGGCGCTGGTTTTTGGCGCCACCAGCACAAGGCTGTTACCGAGCAATGTGGCACGAGTCGCCGTATCAATCGCCTTTTTGTCGGCCGCGTAGTCCATCCATTTCTGATCGGCGGAAATGAACAGGTCAGCTGGCGCACCCGCCTCTATCTGGCGCGCCAGCGTCGACGAGGAGGCAAAAGACGAGACAACGTCCACGTGGTGCTCTTTTTTATACTGTGCAGCAATATCCTGCATGGCATTCGTCAGCGATGCAGCAGCAAATACGGTAATTTTGCCTTCGTCAGCCAGCGCCTGCCCGGTGAGCATCAGCGTCAGCATAGCCCCTGCGAAAAAACGTAATCCAGTACGTGTCATGAGTAACCCCTGTAAGTTTCGTTATATATTTATAAATATAACGATATCACCGGGGAGATCCTAGCGTTAAATCGTACCGATTAATGAGTAAAGCGCACGGCGAATGGAATAGATATCGGCGGGAGTGGCGAAAACTTAAGAGCAAAACGCCCGGGAAAGCCGGGCGTTTTGGAGGAAATCAATGCTGCTTTTTAGGCTGGTCTCTGTGACCAATGTTCGAAAACAGGTTGAACACTTCACCCAAACCGTAGATGGCGCCGAGGATGATGGCCATCACTACAGGTACCATGATCACGGCGAATACCAGACTTTTCAACAACTCTAACATGGTTTTCTCCAGACATTGTGAATAGCGTATTCTACCCTTAAAAGAGAGAAAAACATCCCCTTTTGTGCGGTGCCCTTTGCGCCGGAAGGCATTTGGGTCACAATACCCTTTTTGCCAGGACTCCGTGATATGCAGGCCGAAATTCTCCTCACCTTACGACTTCAGCAGAAACTTTTCGCCGATCCGCGACGTATCGCCCTGCTTAAACAGATAGAACAAACTGGCTCAATTAGCCAGGGGGCCAAAAACGCCGGAATCAGTTACAAGAGCGCCTGGGATGCCATTAACGAGATGAACACCCTGAGCGAACAAACGCTGGTCGACAGGGCCACAGGCGGCAAAGGCGGCGGTGGTGCAGTGCTCACCCGGTATGGTCAACGTCTGATCCAGCTTTACGATTTGCTGGCACAGATCCAGCAAAAAGCCTTTGATGTCTTAAGTGACGATGATGCCCTGCCGCTGGACAGCCTGCTGGCGGCCATTTCCCGCTTTTCGCTCCAGACCAGCGCACGCAATCAGTGGTTTGGGACGGTCACCGCCCGCGATCGTGCTCGGGTGCAGCAACATGTCGATATTCTTCTGGCGGATGGCACCACGCGTCTGAAGGTTGCGCTCACGGCGCAAAGTGGCGAACGCCTGGGCCTGGATGAAGGAAAAGAGGTTCTGGTGCTGCTTAAAGCGCCCTGGGTAAATATCACGCGAGAAGCGGAACGCGCCAAGGAGGCGGATAACCAGTTGCACGGCACCCTTAGCCATATCTCACGCGGTGACGAGCAGTGCGAAGTCTTAATGACCCTCCCCGACGGCCAGGAATTGTGCGCCACGATTCCGTTAGCCGACGCCACGGATTTAGAAGAAGGTGCGGACGTCACGGCATATTTTAATGCTGACCGCGTCATTATCGCCACGTTGTGCTAAGCCCATTGACAAACGCGACGCCAGTGAGTATCCCTGAGAACCATTGCTGCAAAAAACGGGATAACTCATGTCTTCATTGCAAATTTCGCAAGGCACGTTTCGTCTTAGCGATACCCGCACACTAAATCTGCCCGATCTCACCCTGCACGCTGGCGAAAGCTGGGCCTTTGTCGGGACCAACGGCAGCGGTAAATCCGCCCTGGCACGCGCCCTGGCCGGCGAGCTGACCCAGCTTAAGGGGGAGCGCCACTGTACCTTTACCCGCGTGACGCGCCTCTCGTTCGAACAACTGCAAAAGCTGGTCAGCGACGAGTGGCAACGCAACAATACCGATCTGCTGAGCCCCGGTGAAGAGGATACGGGCCGTACCACCGCCGAGATTATTCAGGACGAAGTCAAAGACAGCGCACGTTGCCAGCAGTGGGCTGAACAGTTTGGCATTGCAGGTCTGCTTGAACGGCGTTTCAAATACCTCTCCACGGGTGAAACGCGCAAAACCCTGCTGTGTCAGGCGCTGATGAGTGAGCCAGATCTGCTGATTCTGGATGAACCCTTTGATGGACTGGACGTCCACTCCCGCGCACAGCTGGCTCTCCTGCTGGAAAAACTTAACCGGCAGGGCTATACCCTCGTACTGGTGCTCAATCGGTTTGATGAAATTCCGCCCTTCGTTCAGTACGCCGGAGTTCTTGCCGATTGCGCGCTGACTGAAACAGGCGAAAAGAGCGCGTTGTTGCAGCAGGCGCTGATTGCCCAGCTGGCGCACAGCGAAAAGCTGGACGGTATTCGCCTTCCTGAGCCGGACCTTCCCTCCGCGCGACACGGGCTGGTTAGCGGTCAACCGTTAATCGTGCTCAACAACGGTCAGGTTGCTTATAACGATCGCCCTATTCTCAATCAACTCAGCTGGACGGTGCAGCCCGGTGAACACTGGCAAATTACGGGGCCAAACGGAGCCGGTAAATCGACGTTACTGAGCCTGATTACCGGCGATCATCCGCAAGGATACAGTAATGATTTGACCCTGTTTGGCCGCCGCCGCGGCAGCGGTGAAACCATCTGGGATATCAAAAAACATATCGGCTATGTGAGCAGTAGCCTGCATCTGGATTACCGCGTTAGCACCTCGGTGCGTAACGTCATTTTGTCGGGTTATTTTGATTCCATTGGCATTTATCAGGCGGTATCAGACAGACAGCATAAGCTTGCACAGCACTGGCTGGATATTCTGGGTATCGATAACCGCCTGGCGGATGCGCCGTTTCATAGTCTCTCCTGGGGTCAGCAGCGTCTTGCGCTGATTGTACGCGCTCTGGTGAAACACCCCACGCTGTTGATTCTGGACGAACCGTTACAGGGGCTGGACCCGCTGAACCGCCAGCTGATTCGCCGCTTTGTGGATGTGCTGATTGGCGAAGGTGAAACGCAGCTGCTGTTTGTTTCACACCATGCCGAGGATGCCCCTTCCTGCATTACACACCGACTGGAGTTTGTGCCAGAAGGTGAAAGTTACCGCTATCTGCTGAGCAAAATTGATTAACCCTTCGGGGCACCCGCCCCGTTTTTCAGATAACCTGCATCAATACATCCCTATCTCTTTGATTTAGAATGCTCTGACCACCGCAAAAAAGGGCGTCATTTTCCAGTGTAAACGATTCCACTATTTTATCCCATGTCACACTTTTCGCGTCTCTGATATGCTATGTTTATTACATACCATAAGCCTAATGGAGCGAAACATGCGAGTTCTGGTAACAGGTGGTAGCGGTTACATAGGAAGTCATACCTGTGTGCAACTGCTGCAAAATGGCCATGATGTCATCATCCTCGACAATCTTTGCAACAGTAAGCGCAGCGTACTGTCTGTTATTGAACGCCTGGGCGGAAAGCAACCTACGTTTGTAGAGGGCGACATCCGCAATGAAGCGTTAATGACCGAAATTCTGCACGACCACGCGATCGATACGGTGATCCATTTTGCGGGTCTGAAAGCGGTCGGTGAATCCGTGGCAAAACCGCTCGAATACTACGATAACAACGTTAACGGCACGCTGCGTTTAATCTCGGCGATGCGCGCTGCGAACGTGAAAAATTTTATCTTCAGCTCCTCGGCGACGGTTTACGGCGATCAGCCTAAAATCCCTTACGTTGAAAGCTTCCCGACCGGTACGCCACAAAGCCCCTACGGCAAAAGCAAACTGATGGTCGAGCAAATCCTCACGGACCTGCAAAAAGCCCAGCCTGAGTGGAGCATAGCCCTGCTGCGTTATTTCAATCCGGTAGGCGCACATCCATCGGGCGATATGGGTGAAGATCCTCAGGGCATCCCGAATAACCTGATGCCCTACATTGCGCAGGTGGCGGTGGGCCGTCGCGATTCACTGGCTATTTTTGGCAATGATTACCCCACAGAAGACGGCACCGGCGTGCGCGACTATATCCATGTGATGGATCTCGCCGATGGACACGTTGCCGCCATGCAGCAGCTGGCGGGTAAGCCTGGCGTGCATATCTATAATCTGGGCGCGGGCGTCGGCAGCAGCGTACTGGATGTGGTCAATGCGTTCAGTAAAGCCTGTGGCAAACCGGTGAATTATCACTTTGCCCCTCGTCGCGACGGCGATCTTCCCGCCTACTGGGCAGATGCGACCAAAGCCGATAAAGAGCTTAACTGGCGTGTGACCCGCACGCTGGATGAAATGGCACAAGATACCTGGCACTGGCAGTCACGCCATCCGCAAGGTTATCCAGACTAAGGATCAGTGATGACGCAATTCAACCCCGTCGATCATCCGCATCGGCGTTACAACCCGTTAACCGGTCAGTGGATTCTGGTTTCTCCGCATCGTGCGAAGCGGCCCTGGCAAGGGGCGCAAGAAACGCCCGCTAAGCAGACCCTTCCCGCGCACGATCCCGACTGTTTCCTGTGCCCGGGCAATACCCGGGTGACCGGTGATAAAAATCCGGATTACCAAAGCACCTACGTGTTTACCAACGATTTTGCGGCCCTGATGACCGATACGCCTGACGCGCCGGAAAATGACGATCCGCTGATGCGTTGTGAAAGCGCGCGCGGCACAAGCCGGGTGATCTGCTTCTCACCGGATCACAGCAAAACGCTGCCGGAGCTGAGCGTCGATGCGCTCAAAGAGGTGGTCAATACCTGGCAGACGCAAACGGCAGAGCTGGGTCAGACCTATCCCTGGGTGCAGGTTTTTGAAAATAAAGGTGCGGCCATGGGCTGTTCCAACCCGCACCCGCACGGCCAGGTCTGGGCTAACAGCTTCATGCCAAATGAAGCAGAGCGTGAAGATCGGCTGCAAAAAGCCTATTACGCGGAGCACCAGTCGCCCCTGTTGGTCGATTATGTCAAACGTGAAATGGCAGACGGCAGCCGTACCGTGGTCGAGACTGAGCACTGGCTGGCCGTTGTGCCGTACTGGGCGGCGTGGCCGTTTGAAACGCTTCTTCTGCCTAAAGCCGCAGTGCAACGCATCACCGATCTGAATGATGCGCAGCGCGACGACTTAGCGCTGGCGTTAAAAAAACTCACCAGCCGCTATGACAACCTCTTCCAGTGCTCCTTCCCTTACTCCATGGGCTGGCACGGCGCGCCGTTCAACGGGGAAGAGAACACGCACTGGCAGCTGCATGCCCATTTCTATCCCCCGTTGCTGCGTTCCGCGACGGTGCGTAAATTCATGGTGGGCTATGAAATGCTGGCAGAAACCCAGCGTGATCTGACGGCTGAGCAAGCCGCAGAGCGTCTGCGCGCTGTCAGCGACGTCCACTACCGCGAATCAGGAGTTTAATAACATGAGTTTGAAAGAAAAAACACAATCCCTGTTTGCTGAAAAATTCGGCTACCCTGCCACCCACGCGATTCAGGCGCCTGGCCGCGTGAATCTGATTGGTGAACATACCGACTACAACGATGGTTTTGTTCTGCCCTGCGCGATTGATTATCAGACCGTCATCAGCTGCGCAAAACGTGATGACCGCATGGTACGCGTGATTGCCGCCGATTATGACAATCAAACTGACACATTTTCTCTGGATGCACCGATTGTTGCCCACGATTCGCAGCAGTGGTCCAACTATGTGCGTGGCGTGGTGAAACACCTGCAAAATCGCGACAAAAATTTTGGCGGTGCCGATCTGGTGATCAGCGGTAATGTTCCACAGGGCGCGGGTTTAAGTTCATCTGCCTCACTGGAAGTGGCGGTCGGAACGGTTTTCCAGCAACTCTATCACCTGTCACTGGACGGCGCGCAAATTGCGCTGAACGGCCAGGAAGCAGAAAACCAGTTTGTCGGCTGTAACTGCGGGATTATGGATCAGCTGATCTCGGCGCTCGGTAAAAAAGATCACGCCCTGCTGATCGACTGCCGTACGCTGGGGACCAAAGCCGTCTCCGTACCAAAAGGGGCGGCGGTGGTCATTATCAACAGCAACTTTAAACGGACGCTGGTTGGCAGTGAATACAATACCCGTCGTGAACAGTGTGAAACCGGCGCGCGATTCTTCCAGCAACCGGCCTTACGCGATGTCACTCTCGACGAATTTAATAAAGTGGCTCACGAGCTGGACCCGGTGGTCGCAAAACGCGTTCGCCATGTCCTGACCGAGAACGCCCGCACCGTTGAAGCCGCCTCCGCACTGGAGCACGGCGATCTGAAACGAATGGGTGAGCTGATGGCAGAGTCTCATGCTTCGATGCGCGATGACTTTGAAATCACCGTGCCGCAAATCGATACGCTGGTCGAGATCGTGAAAGCGACGATTGGCCATGAAGGCGGCGTACGCATGACCGGCGGCGGCTTTGGCGGCTGTATCGTCGCGCTGATTCCCGAGTCGCTGGTTCCTGCCGTACAGGATGCGGTTGAGAAACAGTACGAAGCGAAAACGGGCATCAAGGAAACCTTTTACGTGTGCAAACCTTCACAAGGAGCGGGTCAGTGCTAAACGAAACGCCAACTCTCGCTGCGGATGGTCTGCCGTACCGTCTGCTCACCCTACGTAACCCGGCCGGGATGGTCGTCACGGTGATGGACTGGGGCGCGACACTGCTTTCCGCCCGCGTCCCAATGCCTGACGGCAGCGTTCGGGAAACCTTGCTTGGCTGCGCCTCGCCTGAACAGTATCCCCAGCAGAAGGCTTTTCTCGGCGCCTCGGTGGGGCGTTATGCCAATCGCATCGCCAAAAGCCAGTTTGAGCTCGACGGCAAGTACTACACGCTGTTGCCAAGCCAGGGCGAACACCAGCTTCACGGCGGGCCGGACGGTTTTGATAAGCGCCGCTGGCGTATTGTTCAGCAGAATGACACCGAAGTGTTATTTGCCATTGAGTCACATGATGGCGATCAGGGCTTCCCTGGGAATCTCTCTGCAACGGCACGTTTTACCCTGACCGACGATAACCGTATTGCGATTGAGTATCGCGCCACCGTCGATGCGCCTTGCCCGGTGAATCTGACCAATCACGCCTATTTTAATCTCGACGGTAATCGTTGCGACGTGCGTCAGCATAAACTGCAAATTTTGGCCGATGCGTATCTTCCCGTTGATGAAACGGGCATCCCTTATCAGGATCTCAAGTCGGTGAACGGCAACAGCTTTGATTTCCGCGACGTGAAAACCATTGCTCAGGATTTCCTTAGCGATGAGGATCAGCGCAAGATGAAAGGCTATGATCACGCGTTCCTGCTGCAGGCAAAAGGCGATCTTTCAACGCCCGCAGCACAACTCTGGTCAGCGGATGAGAAGTTGCAGATGACGGTCTATACCACGGCCCCTGCCCTGCAATTTTACTCCGGAAACTATCTGGGCGGCACGCTCGCGCGGGAACATGACGAGTACAGTGACTGGCAAGGCCTGGCGCTGGAAAGTGAATTCTTACCTGACAGTCCAAACCACACCGACTGGCCTCAACCAGATTGTGTGCTGCGTCCAGGTCAAGAGTACGTGAGCGTGACGGAATATCACTTTACCGCCCGTTAAACGCGTCAATGGCGCTTTGCCAGCATGGCATTGCGTGATGCCATCCGATCAGAAAAGACTAAGCCTTCGTTCTGAAGGCTTTTTTTATGTCCACTTTGCTGAAAATAGCGCCAGTCATAGACAAAATCACAACCCTCAATTCACAAGCATCTTACACTGAGAGACTATTTTCGCTATGGTTAAGGGTAAGCGTTGCCGCTGCATTGCCAGGGCAATATAATGAGAATACTTATCATTCAAATGCTTGAGGAGTAAAAATATGGCTGTAACTAAGCTGGTTCTGGTGCGCCACGGCGAAAGTCAGTGGAACAACGAAAACCGCTTTACCGGTTGGTATGATGTTGACCTGTCCGAGAAAGGCGTAAGCGAAGCAAAAGCAGCAGGTAAACTGCTGAAAGACGAAGGCTTCAGCTTTGATTTTGCTTACACCTCTGTGCTGAAACGTGCCATCCACACCCTGTGGAACGTTCTGGATGAACTGGATCAGGCCTGGCTGCCGGTTGAAAAATCCTGGAAATTGAATGAACGTCACTACGGTGCGCTGCAGGGCCTGAACAAAGCAGAAACCGCTGAAAAATACGGTGATGAGCAGGTTAAGCAGTGGCGTCGCGGCTTCGCGGTTACCCCACCAGAGCTGACCAAAGATGATGAGCGTTATCCGGGCCACGATCCGCGCTACGCTAAACTGACCGATGCAGAGCTGCCACAGACAGAAAGCCTGGCGCTGACCATCGACCGCGTAGTGCCATACTGGAACGAAACCATTCTGCCGCGCATTAAAAGCGGTGAACGTGTGATCGTTGCTGCCCACGGTAACTCCCTGCGTGCGCTGGTGAAGTTCCTGGACAACATGAGCGAAGAAGAGATCCTTGAACTGAACATTCCAACGGGCGTTCCGCTGGTGTATGAGTTTGACGAAAACTTCAAGCCACTCAAACGTTACTATCTGGGTAATGCAGACGAAATCGCCGCGAAAGCCGCGGCCGTTGCAAACCAGGGTAAAGCGAAGTAATTTTTCACAGGTATAAAAAAAGCGTGGAGGCTCCACGCTTTTTTTTGCATGACTGCCAAACGGAGGGTTAGCCGCGACGTGCTTTTACCGCGTCGGCAAGCTGGCGCAAAATCGCATCCGTATCTTCCCAGCCAATACAGGCATCCGTCACGCTTTTACCGTAAACAAGCGGTTCACTGCCTTCAAGATTCTGATTCCCTTCCACCAGATGGCTTTCAATCATCACCCCGATAATCGCTTTTTCACCGTTAGCAATCTGCTGACAAACGTCGTTACCCACGTCCATCTGCTTTTTGAACTGCTTACTGGAGTTCGCGTGGCTAAAATCGATCATCACGTTAGACGTCAGACCTGCTTTTTCCAGCCCGGTCTTCACCTCAGCCACATGCTGTGCGCTGTAGTTGGGTTCTTTACCGCCGCGCAGGATGATATGGCAGTCGCCATTTCCGCTGGTGTTGACGATGGCAGAATGTCCCCACTTGGTGACAGAGAGGAAGCAGTGCGGAGCCCCGGCAGCGTTGATGGCATCAATAGCCACTTTGATAGTCCCGTCGGTGCCGTTCTTAAATCCGACCGGACAGGACAAACCGGAAGCCAGCTCACGGTGCACCTGTGACTCCGTCGTCCGGGCACCAATTGCGCCCCAGCTCATTAAATCGGCCAGATACTGTGGCGTAATCATATCCAGAAACTCACCCGCAGCCGGTAATCCGCTGTCGTTGATTTCAAGGAGCAGTTTTCGTGCAATGCGCAGACCGTCGTTAATCTGGAAGCTGTTATCCATATGAGGATCGTTAATCAGCCCTTTCCAGCCCACTGTCGTACGCGGTTTCTCAAAATAGACGCGCATGACAATTTCCAGCTCATCTTTCAGTGCTTCGCGCAGCGTCAGCAGACGAGCGGCGTACTCTTTTGCCGCAGCAGGATCGTGAATTGAACAAGGGCCAATCACCACCAGAAGACGATCGTCGCTGCCTTTAAGGATCTTATGGATCGCTTTGCGGGCATGAGAAACCGTATTCGCGGCATTTTCAGTAGCAGGGAATTTTTCAAGGAGTGCGACGGGAGGTAATAACTCATTGATCTCTTTAATGCGTAAATCGTCGTTCTGATAATTCATTTTCTTTCCAGCTTTGCCATATCTTTCATCATGAATGCAATCCCTCCAATCTATCTCGTCATTCGCGAAGTGTAAACGGGCTTTTACACTTCGCACGGATAATTCCTGGAAATAGATTAAAAAACGCCACAAAGTAGCGAAAAACGAGATCTACTCTAAACTTTTTAACTGTAACGACTGATTTTCATTCTTTAGACATGATTCCATCCTGTCACAGCAACTTATGGCGGAATCTTTGACCACTCAATGACGTGCACTGTTGGAAAGTTATCCAGCAAATAACGGCCGAAACAGGAGCAGCATAATGAAAATGACTAAACTCGCGACCCTTTTCCTGACAGCGACACTCACCATGGCCAGCGGCGCAGCACTGGCTGCGGATACAAGTTCATCTGATGGTAATGGTCAGGCAAATGCCGCAGCCGAGGCGGGCCAGGTGGCCCCTGATGCAAAACAAAATATCGCCCCGAATGGCGTTGATAGCAATAATATTAATAATGGCAGCACGAATACAGGCGGTACGATGCTCCATTCAAATGGCACTGACTCCGGCACCATGAATCATGACAACATGACGAAGGACGAAATCCATAAAAATACTATGTGTAAAGACGGCAAATGTCCGGACACCAGTAAAAAAGTGGGTGATGATGCCAACACCAAAACAGACGGTACGACCCAGTAATAACGGCTGATGTTTGAAACAAGAAGGAGAGCGAAAGCTCTCCTTTCTTTTTTGTTCAAAATGTTAAAGAATCCAGGCTCAAAGGGATAAAGGAGCAGACACCCCCATGGCGCATTCACACTCATCCACTTCTGGCGACGACAACGCTAAGCGTCTGATGCTGGCTTTTGGCGTCACTGCCATTTTTATGGTCATAGAGGTTATTGGCGGGCTGGTGTCCGGTTCGCTGGCCCTTCTGGCTGACGCCGGTCATATGCTGACGGATGCGGCAGCGCTCCTCTTCGCCCTGATGGCTGTGCATTTTGCACGCCGTCCGCCGAATACGCGCCATACCTTTGGCTGGCTCAGGCTGACGACCCTTGCTGCCTTCGTGAATGCTATCGCCCTGGTGGTGATCACGATTTTGATTGTCTGGGAAGCGTTTCAGCGATTCAGACATCCCCAGCCTATCGCCGGGGCGACGATGATGGCTATCGCTGTCGCAGGGCTGGTCGCGAATATTTTGTCATTCTGGATCCTGCATCGCGGCAGTGCGGAAAAAAACCTGAATGTTCGTGCCGCGGCGCTGCACGTGTTGGGGGATCTATTAGGTTCTGTCGGCGCGATTGTTGCGGCACTGGTCATCCTCTATACCGGCTGGACGCCCGTCGATCCGATTCTGTCGGTGCTGGTTTCCTGCCTGGTGTTACGCAGTGCCTGGCAACTGTTAAAAGAGAGTGTGAATGAATTACTGGAGGGGGCACCGGTTTCGCTGGATATTGCACTGCTCAAACGCGATCTGTGTCGTTCCGTACCGGAAGTGCGTAATGTGCACCACGTTCACGTCTGGCAGGTGGGCGAAAAACCGGTCATGACGCTCCATGTACAGGTGGTTCCGCCGCACGACCATGACGCGCTTCTGGGCCGAATCCAGCATTTTCTCGAACATCATTATGAGATTGGTCATGCGACGATCCAGATGGAGTATCAGCCCTGTAACGGGCCGGAATGCCATCTCAATGAGACGCAGACCGGCCATGCACATCATCACCACCATTAACGTGCCAGCGCGTGGGAGCCTCTCTCACGCGCGCTCTTAATCCACATCCGGCTGCCGTTCAATGCAATAAAGGTAAGCAGCAGATATTCCAGCGACATCGCGTAAACGCCCTGAAGCGCAAAGATCACTACGCTTATCACGTTGATAATGACCCACAGGAGCCAGTTTTCAACGTATTTACGCGTCATCAGGATCATCGCTGCAATCGACAGCACCATCATGCAGGAATCCCAGAACGGGAACGCATCCGGCTGGAGCGCAGGCTGGGTGACATTCAGGCCAAGCGAGCTCATCACACTCACCGCGATACGCGTCAGATAAGCGAAAACCGGATTGATATAGACGGTCATCAGGCCGATGGCGACCACGCAGGCCACGAGCCAGGCGATGGCTTTTGGGAACGGCAGCCAGCGAATTTGCAGCTCGGCTTCCTGCTGACTGTTTTGCCTTGACCAGGCATACCAGCCATAAATATTCGCCGCGAAGAAAAACAGCTGTAACAGCAGGCTGGCATAAAGCTGGATCTGGAAAAAGATGATGGCAAAGAGCGTGACGTTAATCAGCCCGAAAGCATAGTTGCTAATCTTTTCCAGACTTGCAAGCCAGATGCAGAGCAGGCCCGCCAGGGTCCCGATAGCCTCAATCCATGAGAGGTCGTAGCCCCCCGCACCAATCGGGATATGAACCAGAATGTTCTGCGTGCTAAAAAAATCCATCTTTTCCCCTGAAAGTGTTGATTTAAGAACGAAGTGTAGCCGCAAAATCCAGCATGCGATTTAGCGGAATCAGTGCGCCTTCACGCAATGCCGCATCAACATGGATTTCATGCGCCGCCCCGCCGTTTTCTAATCCTTCAGCAATGGCCTTAAGACCGTTCATTGCCATCCACGGACAGTGCGCACAGCTTCGGCATGTCGCCCCTTCCCCTGCCGTGGGCGCTTCAAGCAACTCTTTTTCCGGTACGGCCTGCTGCATTTTGTAAAAAATGCCCCGGTCGGTCGCCACGATCAATTGTCGATGTGGCAAGGTTTGCGCGGCGTGGATTAACTGACTGGTTGACCCGACGGCATCAGCCAAATTGACCACGGACTGTGGAGACTCCGGATGCACCAGAATGGCGGCTTCCGGATAGAGCGTTTTCATGCGCATCAGCCCCTGCGTTTTAAATTCATCATGCACAATGCAGGCACCTTGCCAGCAAAGCACATCCGCGCCAGTCTGCTTTTGCACATAACCGCCAAGATGCTTATCCGGTGCCCAGATAATTTTTTGTCCCAGGCTATCCAGATGCTCAATCAGTTCGACTGCAATACTGGAGGTGACGACCCAGTCTGCCCGTGCTTTCACTGCAGCGGAGGTGTTGGCGTAGACCACGACGGTACGATCCGGGTGGGCATCGCAAAACGCAGAGAATTCTTCAATCGGGCAGCCCAGATCGAGCGAGCACTCGGCATTCAGGGTTGGCATCAGAATCGTTTTTTCAGGACTTAATATTTTAGCCGTTTCGCCCATAAAGCGAACGCCCGCCACCAGCAGCGTTGATGCCGGATGTTTTGCGCCGAACCGCGCCATCTCCAGCGAGTCCGAAATACATCCGCCTGTCTCTTCGGCAAGCTGTTGGATTTCCGGATCGGTGTAATAATGTGCGACCATGACCGCATCGCGCTCTTTCAGTAATCGCTTGATTTTTTGACGATAAAATTGCTTTTCGTCCAGCGTTAAAGGAACCGGCTTCGGCGGGAAAGGATAGATTGCGGCTTCTGGGTCGAACATCACGCTCATCGTCATATCTCGTTTTACAGGCTTAACATTAATCTGTGTATCACGCAGACCGATCGCAAGACAGGCTGAATGTGTTTTGTATACTAAACAAGATAGCGAATTTGCGGGCAAAAGTCATCGGAATTAGCGTGCGCGACATGTGTCAGTTGGCGCTTTGCTTACCCGACCTGGATAGGAGTCTGGTTCGAATCGTTCATATCGCAGATAGCAAAAAGGCGCCTTTAGGGCGCCTTTTTACATTGGTGGGTCGTGCAGGATGACTCACTTCGCTCGCCCTTCGGGCCGTCGCCGCTGGCGGCTCCGGTGCCTCACTGCGTTCGGCTCGAACCTGCTGCAGGTTCGAATCGTTCATATCGCAGATAGCAAAAAAGCGCCTTTAGGGCGCTTTTTTACATTGGTGGGTCGTGCAGGATGACTCGCTTCGCGCGCCCTTCGGGCCGTCGCCGCTGGCGGCTCCGGTGCCTCACTGCGTTCGGCTCGAACCTGCGGCAGGTTCGAATCGTTCATTTCGCAGATAGCAAAAAGGCGCCTTTAGGGCGCCTTTTTACATTGGTGGGTCGTGCAGGATTCGAACCTGCGACCAATTGATTAAAAGTCAACTGCTCTACCAACTGAGCTAACGACCCCTTTCGGGATGTACTTCTATTTTCAGGCTGGTGGGTCGTGCAGGATTCGAACCTGCGACCAATTGATTAAAAGTCAACTGCTCTACCAACTGAGCTAACGACCCTCTCGGGTACGCCTGAAATTTTACTCTGTACCAATAAAATTGGTGGGTCGTGCAGGATGACTCGGCTTCGCCTCGCCCTACGGGCCGTTGCTGATGCAACGTTATCCTTCACGTTTAATATCTGAGTAAGACATTAAAATTGGTGGGTCGTGCAGGATTCGAACCTGCGACCAATTGATTAAAAGTCAACTGCTCTACCAACTGAGCTAACGACCCGAGTGGTGGGTGATGACGGGCTCGAACCGCCGACCCCCTCCGTGTAAAGGAGATGCTCTACCAACTGAGCTAATCACCCACTCTGAACTACCGGAAACGCTTTAGTGGTGGGTCGTGCAGGATTCGAACCTGCGACCAATTGATTAAAAGTCAACTGCTCTACCAACTGAGCTAACGACCCACTATTTTTGCTGCTTTTGGGGTGTTTGATATCCCTTGGCAACGGCGGCATATATTACTGATTTAAGAATTCAGCGCAACAAAAATTTCGATACAGATCACTTAACTGCTTAGGAATCACGCAGCACGACCAGAAATAACGCGATTTCTGGTCATGCGATCATCATCCCATCGTGCTGAGACGTTTTTGCGCCTGTTTTGCACCTTCAGTGCCAGGATACTTGGCAACAACCTGCTGATAAACGGCCTTCGCTTTCGCACTATCGCCTTTATCCTGCATGATTACGCCGACTTTAAACATCGCGTCAGGAGCCTTCGGTGATTTGGGGTAATTTTTTACCACAGAGGCAAAATAAAACGCCGCATCATCCTTTTTACCCTTGTTGTAGTTCAGCTGACCGAGCCAGTAGTTTGCATTTGGCTGGTAAGTTGAATCAGGGTACTTCTTCACGAAGTTCTGAAACGCCGTAATCGCGTCTTCCTGACGTGATTGGTCCTGCACCAGGGCAAAGGCGGTGTTGTAGTCTGTATTTGCGTCACCGCTCTGTACAGGCGCACCTGTTGCTGCGGCCGCATCTGCGCCAGGAGCCGGGGTCGTGGTCGCGGCACCCGTCTGATCGCCTGCTGCGGGTTGTGCTGCACCGCTCCCCCCGCTGCTCAGGCTATCCATCTGCAATAAAATCTGCTTCTGGCGTTCTACAACCTGATTTAACTGATACTGACTTTCCTGGATTTGACCACGAAGAGAATCAATATCATTTTGGTTATCGGAAAGTTGCTGCTGGAGTTGAGTTAAAAGCTGACTGTGAGCGTTAGAAATACGCTCGAGTTGAGTGACGCGGTCTTCGACCGAGCCTGAGCCGACACTACTGATTGGTGCCTGAGCAAAAGCGGCCCAAGGGGCCGCTATACCAACCAGTAACGACAGACTCAACAGATGATGTCTGAAGTTACTGCTCATGCAATTCTCTTAGTAAACCAGTACGGCACGACGGTTTTTGGAGTAAGCCGCTTCGTCATGACCCAGTACTGCAGGTTTTTCTTTACCGTAAGAAACGATGGAGATCTGGTCTGCAGAAACGCCTTTACCTTGCAGGTACATTTTAACAGCGTTAGCACGACGTTCACCCAGGGAGATGTTGTACTCTGGGGTACCACGTTCGTCAGCATGACCTTCTACGGTGACTTTGTAAGACGGGTTGCTACGCAGGAAGTTAGCGTGCGCATCCAGCATCGCAGCGAAGTCAGAACGGATGTCGTACTTGTCGAGATCGAAGTAAACGATGTTGTTCTGCTGCAGCTGCTGCATTTGCAGACGCGCTTGCTCTTCAGAAGACATGTTGCCGTTGCCGTTAGCGTCCATACCAGTGCCGGCACCCATCATGCCTTCGCCGCTCTGGTCGTTGCTTGCGTTCTTGTTGGAAGAACACGCTGCGATTGCCATGACAGGCAGAGCGATCATCAGCCCCTTCAGCACTTTGTTCAGTTGCATTTCTAAGATTCCTTTAGTAATCAATTAATTATTATTTACAGATACGGCGACCAGGCAGGTGATTTTACCTGTCCATCAGT